>ENA-UOYA01000168-UOYA01000168.1-activated-sludge-metagenome-genome-assembly--contig:-NODE-168-length-90953-cov-38.876796_pt1 | contig 90953 bp, 70 predicted proteins | sample MGYA00238163_ERZ764804 | MGnify/ENA primary metagenome ERZ764804 (study PRJEB28919, sample SAMN05720223) | activated sludge metagenome | isolation source: Anaerobic digester | place: Hong Kong...
CTCAACGCAAAATAAGACTCTCTGAGCCTCCTTGCTAATCAGGAGTCGACTTTTGCTTATTCGTTGCCCTTAGCCCAATCGCAATGGGGCTTTCCGCAAAAAGTCAATTGCGCGAAATACGCCTCGACAAGCGTTCAGGATGCCTTGGCCGGCTTGGTGAGGACGCCCCTCAGCGCGTACGCCAGTGACCACACGCTGGAGGCGTACATCCGTGAGCGGTTGTAGCGCGTGATCACGTAGAAATTCTCGAAGACGAGCCAGTATTCGTCGCTGCCGTCGGCACGATCCAGCGAGATCAGGCCCACCTGGGCGTCGTCGGCGGGTAGCGTGACGTCACTGTCCTTCGCCGTGATCCTGACGCCGGCGGCGAGATAGTCCTTCAGCGGTTTGCGCGGTGCCAAGCCGCCGTCAAACGTCGCGATGATTTCCGCCGACGGTTTGGCCACCGGCAACATCACTGGCTCGCCGCGCTGCCAGCCGTGCCCCGACAGGAATGACGCCACCGAGCCGATGATGTCCGCCGGCGAATTCCAGAGGTCGATCTTCTGGTCGTTGTCAAAATCCACCGCCCAGCGCCGGTAGCTGCCCGGCATGAATTGCGGCCAGCCCATCGCGCCGGCAAACGAGCCAGTGAAGTCGAACGGCGACTTATTCTGCTCGCGTGCCAGCAGCAGCAGATCCTTCAATTCACCGCGAAAGAAATCCGCCCTGCGCGGATAGTCGAACGCCAGCGTGGCCAGCGCATCGACGACGCGGAAATTGCCGGTGATACGGCCATACACGGTCTCGACGCCGATGATTGCCGCGATCACATGCTCCGGCACGCCGTAGGCATGCGCCGCCGATTCAAAGCTCGCGCGGTTGGCGCGCAAAAACTCGCTGCCACGCTGCAGGCGGTCGCCACCAATGTGCCGCGGCCAGTAGATGTGCCACGGTGTTGGCGCCCGGATCGGCGCGTCCATCAGGGCGACGACGCGATCGAGGCGTTTGATGCGGGCGAAGGTTGCGTCAAGTGTTGCGGCGTCAAAGCCATGTTCCGCGACCAGTTCGGCCTTGAGCGCCGTCACCTCCGGCCGATCACGAAAATCCTGCGCGGCAGCAGATGAAACAACGAGACACTGAGCCGCCAGCGCAAGGGTGGCAGCGATCGCAGAAGACGGGCGCAACATGGCAGAGATAATAGCGGCATGAGTTACTCACTATTCCGCCCCTTCCTGTTCGCGCTTGACCCCGAGGCCGCCCACTGCGCCGCCTTCGCGGCACTGGACGCGCAAGCCTCGCTCGGACTCGCCCGCGTGTGGGCCGGCTATTTGCCCCCGGCGAAACCGGTCACCGTGATGGGCCTGAGTTTTCCCAACCGCGTGGGTCTCGCAGCCGGGCTGGACAAGGACGCGAAGCATCTGCGCGGACTGGCGCAACTGGGATTTGGCTTCATCGAAGTGGGCACACTGACCCCGAAGCCACAACCCGGCAACCCGCAGCCGCGCATGTTCCGCCTGCCCGAGCATGAGGCGCTGATCAACCGTCTGGGCTTCAACAACGGCGGCGTTGACGATGCCCTGAAGCGCTTGCAGACGCGCGACACCACGGTGCCGGTCGGCGTCAACATCGGCAAGAACGCAGTCACCCCGATCGAGCGTGCCGCCGACGACTACCTGCTGGCGCTGCGGGCGGTCTACGCCACGGCCGACTACATCACCATCAACATCTCGTCGCCGAACACCAAGAATCTGCGCGATCTGCAGGCGCCAGATTCGGTCGCGGCACTGGTCAGGACGTTGACTGATGAAGGCCGCACGCTCGCCCGCCTGCATGGTCGCCGCCGGCCAATCGCTGTGAAAATTGCGCCGGATCTCGATGACGCGATCATCACCGACGTCGTTGACGCCATCATCGAGGCCGGTGCCGATGCCATCATTTCCAGCAACACCACCATCCGCCGCGACGGTGTGACCGGGCATGTGCACGCGCTGGAGGCCGGCGGGCTCAGTGGCGCACCGCTGACGCAGCGTGCCGACGCCGTGCTGGCGCAGGTGGTGAAGGCGACGAACGGTCGGGTGCCGGTCATTGGCGTCGGCGGCATCATGTCGGTGGCAGACGCCGCGCGCAAGCTCGATCTCGGCGCCAGCCTGATCCAGATCTACACCGGCATGCTGTATCGCGGGCCTGGATTTGTGGGTGATCTGGTTCGCGGACTGGCGTCGCGTGCCTAACTGCCACCCGCCAGCAGGCGCTGCAGCGCCTTGCGCGCTGCCTGCGCCTTGCCGCGACTACCAGCAGTAAAAACGAGGCGCGGCGCGCCGTCGGCCGCTGCGCCAATGTGCTGACGCACTTGCGGATGCGCGCGGGCGACCGTGCTGCGGGCAGCCTGCCTCAGTTCTGATTCCGGCAACGGCCACGGCAGTGTTTCGGTCACGGCTTCCGCTACGGCGTCGCGCATGCCCGCCTGCGCGCGCCACCAGTCACGAAAGCGCGGATGCGCCCGGTCCGGGTGACCAGAAAAGCAGGCGATGTTGCCAGCCGATACGACACCATCGGCCGCACTGACGACGTGCGGCGCCAATCCCACTTCGATCCGCCCCGCCTGCAACGCTGCCAGCGCCGCGCGGACGTGATCATCACTTCCCTCACCGAGCCCACCGAAGCAGGCGACCAGCTGGGGGCGCAACCACGCCTCATGTAAGGCCGCTGCAATAGCCACTGGGTCAGCCGGAACCAGCCACGCCCATGCCACGCGAGCGGCACCGCCCGTGCTGGCCGCCAGCTCACGCGTCAAAAACGGCAAGTGCCGGTCAGCACCGGTGGCCAGCGCAAAATCGCCGGCAATGATTACTCCGAGATCGGGCACCACTGAAATGCAGCGACGGGTGGTCGCCTAGCCAGTGGCTGTCTGGAACATGCCCGCCAGCGCGCGATCAACGATGGGCTCTGACTCGATCATGCGCGCCTTGTCGGTGCGGAACCATTCAGCCAGTTCCTCCGGCGACAACGATGCGGCCTTGCGCCCGTGACGGGTGGTGAACAGATAGGTTGTTCCCTGCGGGCTCACCCACGCCAGCTTGGCGTAGGTCAGCGCGCCCTTCTCATCGCTCATCTCGATCCACTGGTTGCGTTCCATCTGCTTGACCAGCTCGCGGAACGGATCGAAGGCCGTGTCGTTGCTCGCTTCCGGGATTTCAACAGGCGGCGTGTATTCCGGCGTGGTGCCACGCAGCAAGCCCGAGTGCACTTCGAACAGTTTGTCGAAGAACGGCGCCACCGTCTCATTGGACAGGGATTTGAGGCCTTCCCGCAGCCGCTTGACCAGTGACGGCACCCGCTGGCTGAGCTGGGCACGCTCTGCCGGCTGGTCTTTAGGGGTGACGCTCCAGATCAGCTCGTCGAGCGCCTCCACCGCCTTGGCATACTCGCCGCTCTCCTTGCCGCGCTCGAGCAACGCATCCTGCAGGTGCGGCTGCCAGGCAACCTCGATGAATTCCTTGATCGGCTCGGGCAGTGCGTGCTGGCTGATGCGGGCGTCGACCGTGTCCTTCGCCTCACGGACCGCTGCGATGTGGCGATCTGCCGCCTGGGCCTCCGCCGTCTCGGCCTCGATGGAGGGCTTGGCGTTCAGCTCCTGCTCGGCGATGTATTGCTCAAGGTCCACCATGGCGGCAGTGAAAATGCCCAGATCGTCGACGAAGTCGCGACAGATATGGTCAACCACTTCCTGGATCTTGTGGAACAGCGGGTCGTCAAAGCCGTCCTCCGGCGCCCAGCCGATCCCTGCGTCAGCGAGGCGATTGAGCAACTGCCGCCCCGGATGGTTCTTGCGCGAGAAAAACCCGCGATCGACCATCGCAGCCTTCAGCATCGGGATCTGCAGGCGACCCAACAGCACCTTGATCTCGTCGCGCAGCTCACGACGAGCGAGCACGAAATCGAACAGCATGGCCACGAGCTCGGTGGTCGTTGCGTCCAGCACCGAGATCTCGCCCGATGAGTAACCCGGCACAACCTCGCGCAGCACGGTGCGCGGCGCCGGCGCCGGCGCAGAAAAATCCACCTGCCCGGTGTTCAACTGCATGGTGGTGAGGCTATCAATCAGCCGCCGGTCGACGCCTGCCAGGAGCGGCGACCGGAACGCGCCGTTCGGCGCAAAACCAAGCGCTGCGCTGACCTGCATTGCCTCACGGTTACGCACCACAGAGGCAAGCGACGGATCGGCCGCAGCCGGCCCACCCGAGATCGCTGGCACCACATGCTGCAGTCGCTCCACCAGCGACACCAGATTGTTGGCGAGCTGCTGCAGCGGAGCCGCATCGGGCTGGGTTGACAACTGTGCGAACTGGGCGCCGCCCATCATGTCGGCGCCGTAGCCGGCACCGCCAAAATCCTGCCCGTAGCCGCCCTGATCCCATGATTGCATGGGCGCGCCTGCCGCACCAGGCATCTGCTGCCCGGCTCCGCCAGCCATGTGCCCCTGCCCTGCCGGCATGCCGCCCTGCGCCGCCTGACCGGGCGCATGGCCCTGACGTTGCGCCGCGCGTGGACGCTGGACTGTGACCCCGTTATCGGTCAAATAGCGGTTGAGATCGGCATACACATCGTTGAAGCCCAGCCCGCCAATCGTTGACAGCGCACGCAGCCATTGCAGGCGGATATCCGCCGTCGTTTCGCCGGATGCCTGCATGGCCGAAAGCAGCGCGCTGACGATTGACTGCGGCGAAAACGGATCGTCTTCCAGCTTCAGCGTCGGTGAGCGCTTCAGCAACGCAATTTTCTGGTGAAAGGACGGCAATTCGCCGAGACAGGCGCTCTCGATCGAGCGTGCCAGCGCCCGCGCTGTCACGTATTCATCGAGCACATCGTCGGATTGCAGGGAGAGTTCCTCGACCGCTGTCTCGACCCCCGTCGGCATGGCGCAGGACTTGCGGCCATCGGCCCGTTGCGTCAATTCATCGGCGAACGAGGCAGCGATGGCGCCGCGCAGCCGCAACAGCATCGAGCGCGCGTCCAGCAACGCGCTGACCTGTTTCGGTTCATATGCTTTGGTCGCGTTGTCGATCAGCAGGTCCGACAGCCGGTCGAATGCCGCTGCAAGCTGCAGGTTGCTGCGATGCAGCATGAGATCGCGGCAACCGTTGAATAGCGCGTTGACCGGGACGGCGGATGCTGCTTCAGTCGGCATGGGCAATTTCAGGAGATTCAGTTAACAAGGAAGTCGGGGCGCACGGTAACGAGAAATAGCCGCAAGAATCAGAGTGACGAAATTTGTCACGTCACAATCTAGCACAGTGGCCTTGCGTTGGTTCACCCATTGCTCAGTTCTTTCCTACTGGCGTGGCGCCGATGCCACGATTTCGGCCCAGGCCTTGTCGAGACGCTTGGCCGAGACCGGGTACGGCGTCTTCAATTCCTGGGCAAACAGCGACACATTCAGCTCCTCAATCTGCCATCGGAAATCGAGCAGAGCGTCGCCAGCAGCCGCGCCGACGCGATCGACCTCGGCGCGCCAGTCGCTCCAGTAGTCAGCCAGCACCGGCGCATGTCGCGTTTCGCGCTCCGGCATGGTCTGATACTTCTCGAGTCGCTTGCCCAGCGCGCGCAAATAGCGGGGCAGATGCGGTAGCTGTGCCCAGGGCGTCGCGGCCAGGAAGCCAGGATGCACCAGACGGTCACGCCACGCCGCCAGCACTGGCACGATGGCCTTGTTGCGCACGGCCGGGCCAAACAGCGAGCCCTGCAGGGCGGCATACGCCTCAGCGACCTGCGTGAGCGTGCGCCCGAGCGCCTCGGCAACCACCGGGATGCGCTGCTTGGCGCGGGCGATCTGCTCGCGATAGTGCTTTTCGTCGCGCGGCAGGACGTCGTCGCCGATGATGGCACGATCGGCGAGCGTGGCCAGAAAGTCCGCCAGCAGCTTGTCGGTGGCAATCGCCGTCTTCAGTTGCAGGGCGCTCGGGTTGAAGCCCCCCGGGCCCTTCTCCCAATTGCGCAACTGCTGCTTGAGCTCCAGCGAAATCAACCGCACCACGCCCCGGCGATGCGCGCGCTCGGCCTCCTGTGCCGTCTCGAACAGGCGCACCGCAACCGAAGCGCCCTCGTCCACACAGGCGGGGTAGGCGGTGACATTTCGCCCTGCGCGCTTGACTGGAATACCCTCCGGCAGGGTACCGATCGTCCAGCCGGTAAGGCCGGTCTTCTCGATGTCGACAGCGGCGCCTGATGTGTCGGTCGCTGCCGAGCCTTGAAAAGCCATGCGCGCCGCTTGCCCCAGGTCCTGCTGCAGCTGGCCAAGATCGCGCCCCATCGCCAGCTCATTGCCCTCTCCGTCCATCACACGGAAGTTGACCGACAGATGGGCCGGCAACTCGATACGGTCCCACACCGACGCGGGCAATTTCAGACTCAGATAATCGCGCAGAAAATCCAGCAGCGCCTCGGGCAGCGGCTTTTCGCGTGGCGTGGCGAGCTCCAGGAACGCGGTGACGGTGTCCGGCACCGGCTGCACCCGGCCGCGTTCGGCCTTCGGCAGCGCCTTCAGGTAAGCCGCGATTTTTTCACGCCAAAGACCCGGAATGAGCCAGCTGGCGAAACGGTCTTCCACAGCGTTGAGCAATGGCAGCGGCAAGCGCACGGTGACGCCGTCCATGACGTGCCCCGGCTCGAAGCGGTAGCTCACGGGCACCTCGAAGTCCCCGAGCTTGAGCGTCTTCGGGAACTGCTCCTCAGTGATCGCCTCGGCGCCGTGGCGCATGAGCTGCTCACGCGACAGGCGTAGCGACTGGTCGCGGCTGCCGCGAAGCTCGGCGCGCTCGGTCGGCGACAGCGTGGCCTGATCCTCGGCCTTGAGCCATTTTTCGAGGTCGGCCCGGGTGGAGATTTCGGACGGAATACGCGCTTTGTAAAACGCGGCGATGGTTTCCTCGGACACCAGTACGTCTGTCCGCCGCGCCTTGTCCTCGAGCGTCTGCACGTCCTTCACCAGCTTCAGGTTGTGCGCGTAGAACGCAGCCGCCGTTTCCACTTCACCCATCGCCAGCGCCACCGCGAAGATTTCGTGCGCTTCGCCCGGCGCAATGCGGCTGTAATTGACCCGGCGGCGCGGCACGATGGCGAGACCGTAGAGCGAAACGCGCTCGCTGGCCACCACCTGACCGCTGGCGCGCTCCCACTTCGGCTCGAAGTAATTGCGGGTCACGACTTCGCCCGCTGCCGCCTCAATCCAGTCCGGGTCGATCTTGGCCAGCGTGCGGGCGTAAAGCCGTGTCGTCTCGGCCAGCTCGGCGGCGACCAGCCATTTCAGGCCTTTTTTGTCGACACCACTGCCAGGGAACGGATGGAATTTGATGCCGCGCGCGCCGAGGTAGAAGTCACCTTCGTCGCTCTTGACGCCGATATTGCCGAGCAAGCCGGGTAGCAGGGCGCGATGGAAGGCGTCGTAGGGAGCCTCCTTCGCCAGCTCGCCGTCGGTGTTCCAGTTCAGTTCGCGCAACGTCTGCGCCAATTGCCCGTGCAGATCACGCCATTCGCGCAACCGCAGCCAGTTGAGGAATTTCTCGCGACAAGCCTGCACCTGCCGCTTGTGACCGCCCTCTTCGCGCAGATCGACGAAGAATTTCCAGATGTTGAGCAGCGAGAGAAAGTCACTCTTCGCATCCTTGAACCACTGGTGCGCACGATCCGCAGCGTCGCGCGCCTCGAAAGGCCGCTCACGCGGATCCGGCACCGAGAGCGCCGCAGCGATCACCAGAACTTCGGGCAACACATTGAGTTTCTTCGCTTCGATCAGCATGCGACCGATGCGCGGATCGACCGGGATGCGCGCCAGCTCACGGCCGATGTTGGTCAGCTCCGGTGCGCTGGCTTCACCGGTCAAAGCGCCCAGCTCCTGCAACTGTGCGATGCCGTCAGCGATCGCTCGGCTCGACGGCGGCTCGATGAACGGGAACTCCTGCACGCGGCCTAGCCCGAGCGAGGCGAGGCGCAGGATCACGCCCGCGAGCGAGGAGCGCAGGATTTCCGGATCGGTGAATTCGGAGCGCGCCTTGAAGTCGTCCTCGCTGTACAGGCGCACGCAGATGCCCGGCCCGACGCGGCCGCAGCGGCCGGCACGCTGGTTGGCGCTGGCCTGCGAGATCTTCTCGATCTGCAGCAACTGCACCTTGTTCTTCACGCTGTAGCGGTTGAGCCGTGCGAGGCCCGTATCCACCACATAGCGGATGCCGGGCACGGTCAGCGATGTCTCGGCGACGTTCGTCGAGAGGATCACGCGGCGGCCGTTCGAGCCAGAAAAGATGCGCTGCTGGTCCTGCACCGACAGCCGTGAGAACAGCGGCAGGATCTCGGTGCCCGGCTTCAGTCGTCGGCGCAGGATGTCCTGCGTCTCGCGAATCTCTCGCTCACCGGGCAGAAACACCAGCACGTCGCCCGGCCCGTTCAGCCAGAGCTCGTCCACCGCGTCGGCGATGGCCTCTTCCAGCTTTTCCTCGTCGTCATCCTCACTCTCGGTGGAGCGGTAGAGCACGTCAACCGGGTAGGTGCGGCCTGAAACGGCAATCAGCGGCGCCGGCCTGCCGTGGCGATCCTGAAAATGCAGTGCAAAGCGCTCGGCGTCGATGGTGGCCGAGGTGATGATGACTTTGAGGTCGGGCCGCTTTGGCAGCAGTTGCCGCAGGTAGCCGAGCAGAAAATCAATGTTCAGCGAGCGCTCGTGCGCCTCGTCGATAATGATGGTGTCGTAGGCGTTGAGGAATTTGTCAGTCTGTGTTTCGGCCAGCAGGATGCCATCGGTCATCAGCTTGATGAAGCCGTCCTGCGCGCCCTTTTCGGTGAAGCGCACCTTGAAGCCGACGCTCTGGCCGACCTCCTCGCCCAGCTCTTTCGCGATGCGAGTTGCCACGCTGCTGGCGGCGATGCGACGTGGCTGCGTGTGGCCGATCAGCCCATGTCGCCCACGACCGGCGGCGAGCGCGATCTTCGGCAACTGTGTCGTCTTGCCCGAGCCAGTCTCTCCGGTCAGCACCACCACCTGATGGTTGCGGATCAGCGAGGCGACCTCGTCGGCCCGCTCTGAGACTGGCAAGCCTTCGGCGTAGATGATCGCTGGCGAACGCGAGAGGCGATCGCGAAAGCGCGCCTCCGCGCGGGCAATGTCGGCGGCGAGCTGATCGGGCTTGAGCTGCTTTGCCTTGCGCTGGATGCGCCAGTAGTCCGCCAGCAGCATGGACTGGCGGTCCAGCGTGGGCGTAGCGCGGGGTGAAATCTGTGAGGTGGTGACGGTCATGCGAGCGCCGGATTCTATGTCAGTCGCTCTTGGCTTTTCGCTGAAACCGCCATTCAGCATGGGCTGGATGGACGATTTGGATGATGTCGACTATGGCTGCAAAGTTGCTACAGCCCATATCAAATGGGCGTTTTGTCAGAAAGCTGATGACGCCTGTGCAGCTCCCCGAAACGGTAGTTGCCCCAAAAGCAACCGGCAGGAAACTCGCTACACTGCGTCGTCTTCTTCCATTCAACTTGAAAGCCGTTCGATGAAACGCATCAATCGCTTTTTCGCGCTTACCGCCTGTGCCGCCGCGCTGGCCGCCAGTTCGGTGATTGCCAATCCCCTGCGCTGGGCTTCTGCGGGTGATCCGCAAACGATGGACCCGCACTCGCAAAACGAAGGGCTGACCAACTCGGTGAACTCGCAGGTATACGAGTTCCTGCTGATCCGCGACAAGAAGCTCAAGCTTGGCCCCGGCCTCGCTACCGAGTGGAAGCAGATTGACCCGCTGACCTGGCAGTTCAAGCTGCGGAAGGGTGTGAAGTTCCACGACGGCACGCCGTTCACCGCCGACGACGTGGTGTTCTCGATGGATCGCGCCCGCGCCCCGACCTCGCAACTGCGGGTGTACGCCACTCAGGCCGGCACGCCACGCAAGATCGACGACTACACGGTCGAATTCAAGCTGAAAGAGCCGAACCCGATCTTCCTCGATCATGTGAACCAGATCTTCATCATGAGCAAGGTCTGGTGCGAGAAGAACAACGCGGCCACGCCGCTCGACTACAAGAACAAGGAAGAGAAGTTCACCTCGCTGAACGCCAACGGCACCGGCCCCTTCCGTCTGGTCAGCCGGCAGCCTGATGTGAAGACCATCTGGAAGAAAAACGACCAGTGGTGGGGCAAGCAGGAAGGCAACGTGACTTCGGTCACCTATTCGTCGATCAAGAACGACGCCACCCGGGTTGCCGCGCTGATCTCGGGAGAAGTCGACTTCATCCTCGACCCGCCGCCGCAGGATCTTGAGCGACTCGAAAAGACGCCGAATGTGAAGGTGATCAACGGCGTCGAGAATCGCGTCGTCTTCATTGGAATGGATCAGGCCCGCGACGAACTGCTGTACTCGAACGTCAAGGGCAAAAACCCGTTCAAGGACAAGCGCGTCCGCCAGGCGATGTATCAGGCCATCGACATCGAGGCAATCAAGACCAAGCTCATGCGCGGCCAGGCCTTCCCCACCGGCGGCATCACCCCTTCGCCGCTCGGTGCCTACAACGACCCGGCCATCGAAAAGCGCCGTCCCTATGACGTGGCAGCAGCGACCAAACTGATGGCTGAGGCGGGCTACCCGCAGGGCTTCGAAGTCACGATGCACTGCCCGAACAACCGCTACATCAACGACGAGAAGATCTGCCAGGCGCTGGCGTCAATGTGGGCAAAGATCGGCATCAAGATCAAGCTCGACGCCCAGCCTCGTGCCGTGTACTTCCCGCGTCTCGACAAGCTCGACGCCTCGCTCTACATGCTGGGTTGGGGTGGCGCCATTACCGATGCCGAAACCACGCTGACGCCGGTACTGCGTAACCGTCAACCCGGCGGTATCGGTGACTACAACTACGGCAACTACAAGAACGACAAGCTTGATCAGGCCGCCGCAGCGCAAAGCAAGGAAGTTGACCCCAAGAAGCGTGAGGCACTGGTGAAACAGGCGCTGCTTGCCCACAACGATGAGATCAACCATCTGCCGCTGCATCGTCAGGTAATCCCGTGGGCCGCGCGCAGCAACGTGAACGTTGTGCACCGCGCCGACAACTACGTGCAGTACGAGTGGATCACCGTTAAATAGTCCGATATCCGCCACTCGCAACAGGCCGCATAATGCGGCCTGTTTCTTTTCAGCGGTGCAAACGTCATGCGTGTCGCCTGGTTCAACGTCGAAAACCTGTTCACGCGCTACGCCTTCGGCAACCCGGTCAGCGAGGCACTGCCCTATGACCGTCAGGTGATTGCGGTAGGCGTCACGGCGGTTGATCGCGGTACCGACGGCGCCGACGGCAACATCGCGCTCGCAGGCATGCAGCGTGACAACACTGCAAGGGTGATTCTCGACATGCAGCCGGATGTGCTTGGCGTGTCCGAGGTGGAGAACCTGGCTGCGCTGCGCATCTTCAACCAGCAGTATCTGTCGCACTACTTTGATCGTATCTTTCTGGTCGAAGGCAATGATGGGCGCGGCATCGATGTTGGCATCTGTGTGCGCAAAGGTTTCGCCGCCGACGTACTGGGTTTGCGTACGCACGCACACGAGACACTGGAACCCCGCCAGAGCGTGGAATGGGGCGTGGTCAGCGACGACGGCGGTCCGGTGTACCTGGCGCGCAACGCCCTGTTTTCGCGCGACTGCCTGGAACTCGATCTGCTTGTCAACGGCCAGACACTGACCTTCATGGCCAATCACTTCAAGTCACAGGGCAAGAGCTCGCGGCGCGAACTACTGCCCCCGGATGAATTGCGCGCGCGTCAGGCGGCCCGCGTCGCCGAGCTGGTGCGAGCGGCGCAGGCTGCCGGCAAGCTGCCCATCGTTTTCGGCGACCTGAACGTCGATGACACCCACCCGCAGCGCGGGCAATCGCTGGCGCCGCTGATGACCTGCGGCTTGCAGGACAGTTTTGCTGACTTGCCGAGAAACGAGCGCTGGACACACTACTACGTGGTCGGGCAGGACGTGTCGCGTCTCGACTACATCCTGCACGACCCCCGACTCAAGCGCATGTCCCGCGACATCAATCGCCGTGGCATCACGCTCAAGTGTCGGCAGTACGACGGCGAGCGTTATCCAAGCATCGGCTATGCGCATAACGCGGCCAGTGATCACGCCGGGCTGTGCGTCGAATTTGCGCTCTGACGGTCGATTACGTCCGTGGCGAGATTTCGCCATGCATTCGTCATAATGTGTATTCATTTGCCCACCGTCAAACACATCAAAAGCGCCCCACCATGAGCATGAGTCAACCCAGCACCACTGCGCGCGAGAATGTTGGCGCCGCTTTTACGTCGCTGTGCACGTTCGCCGCGGCCCTGATCGGCATGGTTTTGCCCGCAGCAGCTCAGCAGCCGGTCACAGTCGTCGAGTATTACAACGCCTCGATAGCCAGCTACTTCCTGACCGGGCGCGCCAGCGAACAGTCCATTCTCGACTCATTGGTGGACTTCAAGCGGACCGGTATGAGTTTTCAGGCCGTTGCGGCCGGTGGCGCTGCCGCCCCGCTGGCACCGGTCTGTCGTTACCGCATCGTGGTCAACAGCGCATCGGGCGTGACTTCGCACTTCTACGGAATGCCGGCGGATTGCGCACTGATCGCCAGCGCCGGCCTGACGAACTTCAGTAACGAAGGACTGGACTTCGCTGTGTCCGTACCGGCAAACGGTGCATGCCCGTTGTCAGCGCCATTGCCCGTGTATCGCGCATTCCGCAAGCAAACGCAGGTCGATACGCCAAATCACCGCTACAGCATCAGCGCAGCGGCGTATCAGGAGATGCTGGTGCGTGGCTGGTCCGGCGAAGGGATTGTGTTCTGCGTGTCGAGCAGTACGCCCGAGTCCGCACGCGCCACACAGCAGCCGTCCGGGGTGTTCGAAGACCGTTGCGCGGTACCTCGCGTCGGGTCGAGCCCCTACACGGGTCGCAGCTATCCTGATCGCACCGGGTCGTTGAGTGACGAAAAATCCTGGCTGCGTTCGTGGAAGGATGAAAACTATCTCTGGTATCGCGAAGTTCCGGAAGTCGATGGCGCGCTGTTCAGCACCGCCGTCGGTTACTACGATGCGTTGAAGACCCCCGTTTACGTGCCTTCCGGCAAGAAGAAGGACCAGTTCTCGTGGTCGCAATCGACCGCGGAATATGAACAGTCGGCGGTCGGCGGTGCATCCTTCGGTTACGGTATTCGCTGGTCTTTTGTGGCGACCTCACCGCCTCGCAAGCTGGTCGTTGCAATGGTGACACCGGGCTCTCCGGCCGCCAACGCCGGCGTGTTGCGCGGTGACTCGGTTGTATCCATTGACGGTGTTGATCTGGCGTTCGGCAACGATGTCAACACACTGAATCGCGGCCTTAACCCCACCGCCAGCGGCGAGTCCCACCGGTTTGTCTTTCAGCCCGCCGCTGGCGGTAGCCGCAACGCAACGCTGGTCGCAGCCAGCGTCACCATCCAGCCGGTGCCACTCAATGGTGTGATCGATACCAGCAGCGGCAAAGTCGGCTATCTGGTGCTGACGACGTTCTCGACCAACAGCACTGAGGCTGCGCTGGTCAATGCCATCGCGGGCTTGCAGCAGGCAGGCGTGAACGACCTGATTCTCGATCTGCGCTACAACAGCGGCGGCTTGGTGGCGATCTCGTCACAACTGGCCTACATGATCGCCGGCCCCGCGCGCACCGCAGGCAAGGCGTTCTCGCGCGACAAATTCAATGACAAGCTGCCGTACGGAATTTTCGGCAACAGCGCTGCGGATGTGACCACGCCGTTCTACACCGCAACGCAAGGGCGATCCGTGGCGGCTGGGCAAGCGCTGCCGACGCTGAATCTTGGCCGCGTCTTTGTACTGACCACTGGCAACAGTTGCTCCGCCAGTGAATCGCTGATCAACGGCCTGCGTGGCGTCGATGTTGAAGCGATTACCCTTGGCGGTACCACCTGCGGCAAGCCGTATGCGTTCTACCCGTGGGACAACTGCGGCACCACCTACTACTCAATCCAGATCACGGCGGCCAACAACAAAGGCGAAGGCGACTACGTTGAGGGCTTCTCGGCAACCTGTCCGGTTGCCGACGATCTGACGCGCGTGCTTGGCGATACCCAGGAAGGCATGCTGAGTGCAGCACTGGGCAGGCGCGCCGCTGGCGTCTGTCAGGCCCCGGCCGCGAGTGCGCAGACAAAGCAATCAGCCAGCGCTGCCGATCCGGCGCAAGCCATCGGCCTGCGACAACCTGCCAACGAGGCGCTGGCCATCATTGAGCGGCCCGGCCGCGAAGCGGTAAATCCTGGCAGCCAGAAGTCGCTGCCGGTCGTCCGGCCCGTTGCGCCGGTGCTGCTCGGACGGTATTGAGTGGGGCGTGATCCGTGTCTGAACGGAAACTACGGCACATTGGACCTGTGACATGACCATCACTTTGCATAACCTCAATCACAGGGCCGATAGCCAGCGCCGCGATTGATTGCAGTAAACCGCCCGGTTCGCCGGGATCATTCAACTATCTGGGGAAATTGGATATGACTGTTCGCACACGCAGCGGCACCGAATCAACGAACGGCACCGTGCCGTGGGTCGCCCTTGCCGGGGTGTTGCTGCTCGGTGGCTGCGGCTCCAGCAATGACGTGCTGCTCAACAGCCAGCCGGCGTTCGTCGCTGGTGTCGTGCAACGCGCAACTTTCGACGGCAGCGGCAACGACCTGCTAACGGCCGGTCTCGGCAAAACCGGGCTGCAAAGTGCGGTGTCTCCGACCATCAACGATGCGTTGAATCCGACTGCCGCCGAGCTACGCCGACTGGCGATCTACAACAACTACCGCGCGCTGGTCGACATCACCACCAACGGCGGATTTGGGGTGCTGTTCGGCCCGAACGTAGACGCCAATGGCGTGGTTGGCACTGGTGAAGGCAAGATCGCCGGTACCGAGTACCTCGCGTTCGCCGACGACGGCACGGGCAAGCAGAATGTCACCATGCTGGTGCAGATTCCGGCGACCTTCAACGCTGCGTCGCCGTGTATCGTCACTGCAGCATCGTCGGGGTCGCGTGGCGTCTACGGCGCCATCGCCACCGCTGGGGAATGGGGCCTGAAGAAAGGTTGCGCCGTCGCCTACACCGACAAGGGCACCGGCAATGGCGCGCACGACCTGGCAACCAACACCGTGTTCGACATGTTCGGACGGCCAACGACAGCAACGGCCGGTGCGCAATTCGTTGCCACCCCGCCCGCTGGCACTGCCGCCAATAACCGTATCGCGGTCAAACATGCCCATTCGCAGCAGAACCCCGAGAAAGACTGGGGCAAGTTCACGCTGCAGGCGGTGAAATTTGCATTCTTCGCGTTGAACGAGGAACTGGCGCCAAAAGTGAACAACGCGGCAACCGTGAAGTTCACGCCGGACAACACGCTGGTCATCGCGTCCAGCGTTTCCAATGGCGGCGGCGCCGCACTGGCTGCCGCTGAGCTTGATACCGAGGGCCTGATTGATGGCGTCGCTGTTGGCGAGCCGCAGATTCAGCCCGATGGCAGCGGCGGCGCCGTCGTCAAATTCGGCGCAACCACGGTCAGCAACGGCGGCAAGAGCCTGATGGACTACACCGCGCAGGCGATGCTTTACCAGCCATGTGCTGCGCTGTCTTCATCACTGGCCAGCGCACCCGGCGCCGCATTTGTCAACGCAGTTGCGGGCGCCGGGCGCTGTGCCTCGCTTGCGGCGAAAGGCCTGCTCACTGCCACCACCCTTGCGGCCCAAGCAGATGAAGCACTGGCGAAAATTCGTGCTGCCGGCTGGCTTCCCGACTCTGACCTGCTGCACGCGTCGCACTTCGCCTTCGCCGTGCCCGGTATTGCAGTGACCTATGTCAACACCTACGCGCAGGCGAATGTCGCCGACAATCTCTGCGGCTATGGCTTTGCGGCGACGGGCGCCGACTTCAAGCCGACCGCCATTGCACCGGCTGCGTTCGCACGGCTGTTTGGTACTGGCAACGGCATCCCGCCATCCAGCGGCATCAACGTCGTCAACTTCAACAACCCGACTGGCGCCATCATTGAGGGTGCCGGCTCGGCGTCAGCGGGTGGCGTGTTCGACTACAACCTTGATGGTGCACGCTGCATTGCCGGCAAGCTGAGCGACAGCACCGTTGCGGCGAACATCAAGGCCGTACAGCGCAGCGGTCGCCTGCAGGGCAAGCCGACCATCATCGTGCATGGTCGCAACGACGCGCTGGTGCCGGTCAATCACGCCTCACGTCCCTATGTCGCACAAAGCAAAGTGAACGACCCCAGCAGCAAGCTCAGCTACATCGAGGTGACCAACGCCCAGCATTTCGACTCCTTCATCGGTAACGCCGCACTGCCGGGATTCGATACCCGCTTCATCCCGCTGCATGTGTACTTCAATCGTGCCATGGATGCCGTGTACGACAACCTGAAAACAGGCAAGGCGTTGCCGCCTTCGCAAGTGGTGCGTACGACGCCGCGTGGCGGCACGGCGGGCGCGGCTCCTGCGATTACCGCCGCCAATCTGCCAGCGATCAGTGCCTCACCCGCCGCAGCCGATGCCATCACCTTCTCGGCCAGCACGCTGACGATCCCCCAATAAGCTCGCTGCGATGCGGTAGAGCCGCCGCTTCAAACGGCGGCGGCGCCGCTGAACCCACACTACAAAATGGCGTAGCCTTCGGGCGCGCCTTTTTTTCGTGATTGACTGCCATGTCCTCGTACCCAAATCTGCTTGCCCCTCTCGATCTCGGATTCACCACACTCAGGAATCGCGTGTTGATGGGCTCGATGCATACCGGGCTTGAGGACAAGGCGGAGCACTTTCCCCGGCTCGCTGCCTACTTCGCCGAGCGCGCGCGCGGCGGTGTCGGCCTGATGGTTACTGGCGGCTACGCACCCAATATTGAAGGATGGCTGTCGCCCTTCGGGTCACGCCTGGCGACCAGCAGCGCAGCAAAGAAGCACCGCGTGGTGACCGAGGCCGTGCATGCCGAAGGCAGCAAGATCGCGCTGCAGATACTGCATGCCGGGCGCTACGGGTACTCACCGCTGTCGGTGGCGCCGTCGCGGCTGAAATCACCGATTACCCCGTTCACGCCACGCGAACTCAGCGTGCGCGGTATCGAGCGCCAGATCCGGTCGTTCGTGCGCTGTGCGGTACTCGCCCGCGAGGGTGGCTACGACGGCGTCGAGATCATGGGCTCCGAGGGCTATTTCATCAACGAGTTCCTCACCAGCTACACCAACCGTCGCACCGATGAGTGGGGTGGCAGCTATGAGAACCGCATGCGGCTACCGGTTGAGATCGTGCGCCGCGTGCGCGAGGCAGTCGGCCCGGACTTCATCATCATCTTCCGCTTGTCGCTGATCGATCTGGTGCCTGGCGGGAGTGTGTGGAGCGAGGTGGTGCAACTCGCCAAGGCCATCGAAAAGGCCGGCGCCACGATCATCAACACCGGTATCGGCTGGCACGAGGCGCGGGTGCCGACCATCGCGACCAGCGTACCGCGCGCAGCATGGACGTGGCTCACGAAGAAGCTCAAACCGGAAGTTGGCATTCCAGTCATCACGTCCAACCGCATCAACGTGCCCGACGTGGCCGAGCAGGTGCTGGCCGATGGTTGTGCGGACATGGTGTCGATGGCGCGGCCCTTCCTCGCCGACCCTGAATTCGTCAACAAGGCGGCACAGGGCCGCCGCGACGAGATCAATGTCTGTATTGGCTGCAATCAGGCCTGCCTCGACCACATCTTCGCGCAGAAAATGTCGAGCTGCCTGGTCAATCCCCGTGCATGCAACGAGACCGAACTGGTTTACCGGCCGACGCCGAAGCGGCGCAAGTTCGCCGTGGTCGGCGCCGGGGCTGCCGGCATCGCTGCCGCCACCGTGCTGGGCGAACGGGGTCATGAGGTCCATCTGTTCGAGGCGTCCGACAAGGTCGGCGGCCAGCTCAACATGGCGGCGAGCATTCCGGGCAAAGAGGAGTTTCACGAGATGCTCGAGTACTTCCGGCGCAAGCTCGAAGTCACCGGCGTCAATGTGCACCTCAACACCCGTGCCGAGGCGGCCACACTGGTCTCCGGCAGCTATGACGAAGTGTTCCTCGCCACCGGTGTAACGCCGCGTGACCCGCAGATTCCGGGGCAGGATCACCCCAAGGTGCTCTCCTATGTGGACGTGCTTGCGCGGCGCGCGCCGGTGGGCCAGAAAGTCGCCATCATCGGCGCCGGCGGCATCGGCTTCGACGTAGCGGAATTCCTTGTCAAGGGCGACCATTCGCCGACGTTGCATCTCGACGAATGGCTCGCTGAATGGGGCGTGGTAGATCCAGCCAACGTTCCTGGCGGCGTCGTGAAGCCGAAGCCTGCCGCGCCGCTACGCCAGATCACACTGCTGCAACGCAAGGTGGGCAAACCTGGCGCTGGCCTTGGCAAGACCACCGGCTGGATCCACCGCGCCGAGCTCAAGTCGCGCGGTGTCGAGATGATGGGTAGCGTCAACTACGAACAGATCGGCGATCAGGGCCTGCTGGTGAGTTATGGCGAAAAGCGCGAGAACGCGACCTGGCTCGACGTCGACAACATCATTCTGTGCGCCGGACAAGTGCCCCTGCGCGAATTGCAGGAGCCGCTGCTCGCCGCCGGCATCAAAGTCACGCTGCTGGGCGGCGCTGACGTGGCGTCAGAGCTGGACGCCAAGCGGGCAATCAATCAGGCCAGCCGGGCCGCCGCCGCAGCCTGAGCGCCGGCCCTGACACATCGCGGCCGTCGCAGCGCGTTCTAAACGCCGCAGCCGCTACGCGGGCCACCAGAAACGCAACACCCACCGGGCGCCGGACCGGCCCGCGAAACGCAGCGCTGGCAGGCGGTGAAACAAACGCCTAACATCGCGGATTGATACCCTGTCCGGTCTGTGGCCGATCGCTGCGGATAGTTTGCCGGACGCGAAGCATTCGACACAAGGAGGAACTGCATGAAATCCATTCACTCGCTCGGGCTTGGTGCCCTGGCCGCGGCCGTTTTGACCGCCTGTAGTGGCGGCGGTGACGTCGCTACCGGCCCGGCGATCGATCTGACCACCGGGCGCGGCACACTGGTCGCCAATCCGCCGGTCACACTGGCCAGCATGCCCACCGCTGCCGACGTCAGCGCCACGTTCTCGGCGTCGGCCACCGGACGCAATCTGCTCGCCATTGCCGGCACACCGAAGTGCGGCATCAACTTCCACTACATGGAGTACAACACCGTCGGCGGCAAGGGTGAGGCCACCAATGCAACCGGCGGCATCATGGTGCCGAAAGGCACTGACGCCGCTTGTACCGGTGCGCGTCCGGTGCTGCTCTACAGCCACGGCACCACGGTCGAAAAGGGCTACAACATTGCCAGCCCGGCCAACAGCGAGGCCGCCCTGCTGGCGGCGATGTACGCTGCGCAGGGGTTCATCGTCGTGACCTCGAACTACGCTGGCTACGACGCCTCGCGCCTGCCCTATCACCCCTACCTCAACGCCGAACAGCAGTCCAACGATATGGTTGACGCGCTGCGTGCGGCCCGCAAGGCGTTCCCGAACATCGGCGCCAGTGACTCCGGCAAACTGTTCCTGTCAGGCTACTCGCAGGGCGGTCACGTGGCGATGGCCACGCATCGTGCGATGCAGACCAGCTATGCGAGCGAGTTCAAGGTGACGGCTGCCGGTCCAATGTCGGGCCCGTATTCGCTGGTGAAGACGTTCCAGACCGTCTTCGGTGGCGGCGTCAACGCCGGCGCGACAGTGTTCACGCCAATGATTCTGACCAGCTGGCAGATGGCCTACGGCAACCTGTACAACGCCACCTCGGATGTTTATGAGAGCGCCTACGCCAACGGCATCGAAACGCTGCTTCCGGGCGCCCTGACGTTCAACCAGCTGTTCACCACTGGCAAGCTGCCGACCAAGCTGTTCGCCAGCGGCGCCCTGGTCACCGGCGATCCGTCGCTTGATGCGCTGTTTGCTGCGGGCGTGGGCACGCCGAACCTGATGAAACAGAGCTATCGTCAGGCCGTGTTGTCGAATCCGCAGCATCCGGCCTGGGTTGCTGCCGCCAAGAATGATCTGCTGGGCTGGACGCCGACACGTCCGATCGCCATGTGCTTCGGCGCGCAGGATCCTACGGTTTACGGCACGAATACCGCCGACGCGGCCGCTTCGTTCGCCTCCAAGGGCGCATCGTCACTCATCACAGTGATGAACCTTGAAGACGCGGCGACTGTCGGCCCGACGCTGGCTGGCGGATTTGCAGCTGCCAAAGCCGCCGCAGCGGCCGATCCGACGCTGGGCGCCACGCCGGCAGAGCGCGTTGTCGGTGCCTATCACGGCTCGCTGGTGCCACCGTTCTGCAACGTCGCCGTGCGTACGTTCTTCCAGGGCGTGCTGGCGTCGGGCTTGTAAGCTCAGTCAGACAGCATTGGCTTTCTCTGGAAAGCCTTGTTCGAACGGGCCTTCGGGCCCGTTTTTCATTTTGTCGACTATCGCCACTTTCCCGCTCCGAGCCCATATCCGGTGGGGCTCCGGGTAAATAGCTGCTTCACGGTTCCTGGGCAGTCGGTGCATTTCGTAACGGCAAGCCACTCACCATCGATACCGTCCACGGCCGCAGCCCGACCGCAACACCCACCGTCTGCCGTTCTTTCGACGGCAGCATGCTGTCCAGCTCGGCAAGCTCATGCACCTCATCGGCGAGCCGCTCCAGCTTGCGTTTGAGCACCTCAAAGCTCGCGTTCGACAGCTCGCGGAATTCAAAACGGAACATGCCACCGACCTGATCGAATTCCGGTCGCAGGAATTCGCCCACCACCGCACGACCATAGGCCAGCTCGATCGGCCCGCGCCGGCGCAGGCGCAGGTTGCGCACCACCTTCATGCGCACCTGATCGCCCGGCAGCAGGTCGAGCACGCCTATGCCATCCAGCTTGCGCAGCAGCGAGAACACCTGCGACCGCGTGAATTCATACTTCGCCACGATATCGTCAATCTGCCAGCCGTTATAGGCCAGATAAAACACGCCCAGCAGCACGCGGTCCTTCGCCAGCGCCTGCTCCTGCTTCACGGTCAGCTCCTGGGCGCGCGCCTGCTCGCCACGGGCGAGCTTGGCCAGCTCGAAGACATCAATTTCCAGCGCAGCGCAGACCTGCTCCAGCCGCTCCAGCGTGAAAGTCCCCTGCGAGAACAGGCGCTTCACACTCGCCTCCGACAGCGCGATCCGCTCTGCCAGGTCGGCATAGGTCACACCGCGAGTTTTCAGCACCCGTTTCAGGGTCGAGATCAGTGGGCTCATCTGGCACCTTCCGTCGGTACGGCGACGATTCTGTCATCCGTTTTGCTGCCGCTACGTTATCGCAAGCAGGCGGGGCTTTCCCGTGTTTGGATGATTTTTCAGGGGAGAAACTGTCCAGATGTTCGCTGCAGTGGTCGCTGGTTCGGTGCCTATAATCGCCCAACTTACAAGCGCGATGCCCAAGCTCGCGCCGAAGCAAAAGAAAGGTCCCACCCTGGCTCAGGCCAAAGAGATCAACGCATTCCTCGCCTCGGTTGAACGCCGTGCCTTCAAGCATGCGGCCTACGCCGTGCGCGACGATGATGCGGCGCTCGACATCGTGCAGGACTCGATGATGAAGCTGACCGAGAGCTATGCGGACAAGCCGGCCGCAGAGCTGCCGATGCTTTTCACCCGCATCCTGCAGAACACCATCCTCGACCATTTCCGCCGCACCAAGACGCGCAACCAGTACGTCACCAACTTTTCCAGCCTGGGTGGCGCTGACGCTGACGATGACTTCGACGTGCTCGAAATCCTCGAATCGCAGGACAGCGCGGTCGGCAAGGATCAGCCGCTGGCCGCGCTGGAGCAAGGCCAGGCGATGGGCGCCATCGAAGAAGCGCTGGCGAAGTTGCCGGCACGTCAACGGGAAGCCTTCCTGCTGCGTTACTGGGAAGATATGGATACTGCCGAGACGGCCGCCGCAATGGGCTGCTCGGAGGGAAGCGTGAAAACACACTGCTCCCGCGCGGTTCATGCCCTGCAAGGTTTGCTGCGCCAGAAAGGGATCACACTATGAAAAAAGAACAAATCCTCCTCCCCGATCAGGAACTCGATCGCGTCGGCAAGGCGTTGCGTCCCTATCTCGACGCGGGCGCCGAGAACGTCAAGCCGGGCGTCGCGTATCGCCTGGCGGAGGCTCGCCGTGCGGCGATTGCCTCACTTGAGGCGCAACCCGCCAGCGCCACGGTGGTCAGCGGCGGTACGCTGACCATCGCCGGTGGCGTTCGCTCACGCCTGACCGACTGGCGCTTCTGGGCCACTGGTCTTGTAGTTGCCGCTGTGTTGTCTACCGTTGGCTATCAGCAGTGGAGCGAATACGTCACTGCCCGCGATACGGCGGACGTGGACGTGATGCTGCTCGCCGACGATGTGCCGGTCGACGCCCTTCTCGATAAAGGCTTCTCCCATTTCCTGCGGGAAGAACAGTGACACCACGGCACGGTAACCTGCTTTCCGCAGCAGCGGCCGCGAACGTCCAACGACTCGCGGCCGTTTTGCTTTTCTCGCTCGGGCTGTTGTTTTCGCCGGGCGCGATGGCGCAGAAGTGGCAGGACCTGAAGCCGGACGAGCAGAAAATTCTCGCCCCCCTGCAGGCGGACTGGGGCACGCTGTCAGACGTTCGCAAAAAGAAATGGCGCGAGATCGCCGCTAAATACCCGACGATGCCGCCCGATCAACAGCAGAAGCTGCATGATCGCATGGCCGGATGGGCCAAACTGACGCCCGATGAGCGGCGCAAGGCGCGCGAGCAGTACAACCAGCTAAAGACTCTTCCCGCCGAAAAGCGTGCCGCTGTGCCGCAGAAGTGGGATGAATACCGCAATCTGCCGCCAGAGAAGCGTGACGAGTTGCGCAAGAAGGCCGCCGAGCAACCCAAGCCGGCCACCCCCGCCCGCTCGGCATCGCCCGCCGCGAAGACGGTCACTACCGCGCCAGCAACGGCTAATGCGCCAGCAGCACCGGTAGCGCCGGCCGCGGCACAACCTGCGCCCACCGCACCGCCATCCAGCCCCGGCAAATAGCCGTCGCCCGTTACGTCACGCCACGTGCGCATGACGGGCGCTCGAACTAAGCTTCGACAGCGCGATACCCACAGCAGCGGTTGCCTTAACATTGCGGCCCAATGTCTGCGCCTGCCGCCCCCCTGCCTCTCTCCGCGCCTGCCAGTCCGCCGATCGCGGGCCTCTGGCGTCGCTTCGGCGCCTTTGTCCACGAGCTGCTTTTTCTCGTCGCCTATCTGTTCATCGTTGGCCTGATCTTCGCCTCGCTGTCCGGCGAATCGATGAGTGCTGGCCGCCCGCAAGTGCTGACCGGGCCGGTCGCGGTGTTTCAGCAGGTCTACCTGTTCCTCTCTATCGGCGCCTACTTCATCTACTTCTGGATTGACGGGCGGCGCACGCTTGCCTTCAAGACCTGGTCACTGCGGCTGCTTGCCGCCGACGGCAGTACCGTGACCCGCCGCCAGGCCGTCATCCGCTATCTCGCCACGTGGATCGGGCCGGCGCTGGGGCTCGGCATGTTCATGCTGATCGGCACCAAAGGCAGCGCCTGGTGGATCCTGGGCCTGTTCGCCAATTTCCTCTGGGCTTTTGCGGACCGGGAGCGGCAGTTTCTGCACGACCGGCTGGCAGGCACGCGAGTGGTATTTTCGGCGCAGTAGCTTTTCGACCAAACCCTTATCGGAAAAGGGCTCAAAGCCCATTTCTTTCAATATCGATTTTTGTAATTTTTGCCTCCAAAGCCCAATGCCGATGGGCTTTTCTGGAAAAGCTGATGGTTCAGTACGCCGTGTCAGCCACGCGCAAAACTTGCTCCAGTAGAATTCGTTGTCAATAACTCCAGCGTTCGCGATCTGCCGAATGCTTCGCCCGCGCCATGCGCAAATGGGTTCTCCCCGATTACGTTGAAGATGTGCTGCCGCCCGAGGCGCAGCGCATGGAAGCCACGCGCCGCGCGCTGCTCGACAGCTTCGCCGCTGCTGGCTACGCCTTGGTCAATCCACCGCTGATCGAGCATCTCGAAGCCCTGCTCACCGGCACTGGCCGCGACCTTGAACACAACACCTTCAAGCTGATCGACCCGCTCTCCGGCAAGCTGCTCGGCGTGCGGCCAGACATCACGCCGCAGGTCGCGCGGATCGACGCCACCTATTCCGGCAGTGACGCCAGCACGCCGCGCCGCTATTGCTACGCTGGCGAAGTGTTGCGCGCCGAGGCCAGCATCGGCTCCAGCCGTGCGCTGACGCAGGTCGGCGCTGAGCTGTTTGGCGATGCGACGGTCAATGGCGACGTGGAAATCGTCAAACTGATGATCGAGTCCGCCAAAGCGGCTGGCGCCGCGCCGCTGTTGCTTGACTGCGGGCACGTTGGTGTCTTCAAGGCGCTCGCGCAGCATTACGAGCTCTCGCCCAAAGCCACCCAAGCTGCCGACGCCGCACTCGCCGCCAAAAGCAGCAGCGCGCTGGCCGACATCAAATCGCTGTCCGAGGAAGCCCGGCAGACACTCGCAACACTCACCACCCTATTCGGCCCGGCCAAAACCGTGCTGCAACGTGCCCGCGCCGCACTGCCGCGCAACGCCACGATCACCGCCGCGCTCGACCAGCTCGAAGCCGTCGCCACCGCGATCACCGAATCTGGCGCGCAGTGCTCGCTCGACCTCGCCGATCTGCCGGGGCTCGACTATCACACCGGCCTCGTCTTCGTCGCCTATCTGCAAGGCACAACGCATGTCGTCGCCCGCGGCGGCCGCTATGACGGCGTCGGTGAAGCCTTCACCCAAGGCAATGCCCGCGCACGGCCGGCGACCGGTTTCTCGTTTGTTGATCTGCGGGCGCTGGCCGAGGTCACCGCGTGAGCAGCGGCAGGACGACGGGCGCTGCGCGCCCTGGGAGCCTGTCGGGCTTTGGGCGTCGAAAGCGAAAATCGACCCCAGCGTGGACAGTTTTTGCCGACTTTGCAGCGCCCATAGCCAAGCTATGGGCCAAAAAGGCGGTGAAAAATGGACCGCTGCAGTCGATTTGCAGCCGACGATCCAAAGTCCGACAGGCTCCCGATACGACGCGCGTCGCTGCGCTCGCGCTAGGACGACGGCCTGCCTTCGGCGGCCTAGGACGCGATGATTTGCCACGTAGCCAACGCAAATCACCCTCTGAATCGGTCAACCTGACCCCAATTCACCTTCGAACTCTCTCCATCTCCTCACATCGCGTCCTAGCGAGCGAATGCGAGCGTCGTCCTAGCGCAAGCGAAGCGAGCGCGTCGTCCTAGGGCGCGCAGCGCCCGTCGTCCTCTCCCATCAACCAGGAACACTGTACATGCCACGTAACGTCGTCGTCATCGGCACCCAATGGGGTGACGAAGGTAAAGGGAAAATCGTTGATTGGCTCGCCGAACAGGTGCACGGCGTCGTGCGCTTTCAGGGCGGCCACAACGCCGGCCACACGCTGGTCGTCAACGGCAAAAAGACGGTGCTGCGCCTGATTCCGTCGGGCATGCTGCACCCGCACACCACCTGCTACCTCGGCAATGGCGTCGTGGTGTCGCCCGCTGACCTGATGAAGGAAATCGGCGAGCTGGAGGCCGCGGGCGTTGAAGTGCGTTCGCGCCTCAAGATTGCCCACGCCTGCCCGGTGGTCGCGCCGTATCACGTCGCCGTTGACCAGGCCCGCGAGGCGAAGCGCGGTGATGCCAAGATCGGCACCACCGGCCGCGGCATCGGCCCGACGTACGAAGACAAGGTCGCCCGCCGCGCCATCCGCCTGCACGATCTCACCGAGCCGACGCTGGAAGCCAAGCTGAAGGAAGTACTCGAGTATCACAACTTCATGCTGGCGAATTACCTGAACGCGCCAACGGTCGATTACGCGCAGACGCTTGACACGCTACGCAAGGCCGGCGAACAGATCGCACCAATGCTGGCCGACGTCTCGCACGCACTGACCGAAGCACGCCGCCATGGCAAACCGCTGTTGTTCGAAGGTGCGCAGGGCACGCTGCTGGATGTGGACAACGGCACCTACCCCTTCGTCACCTCGTCCAACTGCGTCTCGGGGGCCGCTGGCCCCGGCGCCGGCGTGGGCGCGCGCATGATCGATTACGTGCTCGGCATCACCAAGGCCTACACCACGCGCGTCGGCTCCGGCCCGTTCCCGACCGAGCTGTTCGACGACATCGGCGCTGGCCTTGCCAAACGCGGCAACGAGTTCGGATCGGTCACTGGCCGCCCTCGTCGCTGTGGATGGCTGGACATTCCGGCGCTCAAGCGCAGCTTTGAGATCAACGGCGTCGATGGCATGGCGATCATGAAGCTCGACGTGCTCTCGGGCATGGACGAGATCAAGATCTGCACCGGCTACGACTTCCGCGGCGAATGGATCGACCGCCTGCCGTACGGCTCCAGCGCCGTCGCCGACTGCAAGCCGGTGTACGAAACGCTGGCTGGATGGAAGGAATCGGTGTTCGGCATCCGCAAGTTCGAGCAGTTGCCGATGAACGCGCAGAGCTACCTCAAGCGCGTCGAGGCGCTGACCGGTGTGCCAATCGCGCTGGTGTCTACGGGCTTCGAGCGCGACGACACCATCCTGATGCAGCACCCGCTGAACTAGGACGACGGGCGCTGCGCGCCCTAGGACGACGCGCGTCGCTTCGCTGGCGCCAGGACGACGGCCTGCCTTCGGCAGGCCTTGGACGCGATGATTTGCCGACTGTCCTGCGGCCAGACACATGGATTGCAAAGTCAAGCAAACGCGCTGTCGGGCGGCGAAGCAACGCCCCGTCGCAAGTCCTCGCGTCCTAGCGAGCGAATGCGAGCGACGTCCTAGGCCGCCAAAGGCAAGGCCGCCGTCCTAGCGCGAAGCGCGACGTCCTGCCTCCCGCGCTAGACTATCGCTTTAATCTCACAGCATCCCGTCCTAGCGAGCGAATGCGAGCGACGTCCTAGGCCCGCCGAAGGCAGGCCGTCGTCCTAGCGCGAAGCGCGACGTCCTGAACCATGACCGACACCGGCCACCTTTACGTCACCTGGCAACGCTACCATCGCCTGATCGAAAAGCTGGCGCTGGTGGTTTACGACTCGAAGTGGGAGTTCGACCACATCATCTGCATCGCGCGCGGTGGCCTGCGCGTGGGTGATCAGCTCTCGCGCATCTTCGACAAGCCGCTCGCGATCATGAGCACGTCGAGCTATGTCGAGGAAGGCGGCACGGTTCGCGGCAAGCTGCTGGTGTCGGAGCATCTGACGATGACCAGTGCCACACTGGGGGATCGTGTGCTGGTGGTCGACGACATGGTGGACTCCGGACACACGCTGCATGTGGTCAAGCAGGAGTTGCCGACGCGCTATCCGCACCTGAAAGACGTGCGCACCGGTGTGCTTTGGAAGAAGGGCGTCTCAACCTTTCATCCCGACTACTTCGTCGAGTTCCTGCCCACCAATCCGTGGATTCATCAGCCGTTTGAAGGCTACGACTCCACGCGCCCGCATCAGCTGTCGCGCGAAGACTGAGTGCCCCGTTCGATCCGTTCGTGGTCCCGTGCTCTTCCGTTCGTGGTGAGCTTGTCGAACCATGAACGTGCCTGACAAGGCAGCCGGCTACTCCGGCACCCCGCTCGCAAAGAAGCTCGGCATCAAGCCTGGCACCGCCGTCTGCACCATCAACTCGCCGGCCAACTACCGCGATCTGCTCGCGCCGCTGCCAGCTGATGTCACGTTTTCAACCAACGTGACACCCGGCGCTGGCTTCGTCCACCTTTTCGCCCTCGCCCGCACCGACCTCGTCGCCGCGCTCGAACGCATCCGTCCGCTGCTCGCAACGGACGGCATGATCTGGGTCTCGTGGCCGAAGAAGGCATCGAAAGTCCCCACCGACATCACCGAGGACGCCATCCGCGCCGTTGCGCTGCCGATGGGGCTGGTTGACGTCAAAGTGTGCGCAGTGGACGCCACGTGGTCCGGCCTGAAGTTGGTGATCCGAAAAGCCCTTCGGCAGTAAGTGTGCGGCCTTGCTGGCCGATCATCGGGGCGCGATACTGGTAGCTTCATGAATATCGCTCCGCTGGCAACGACCCGCTGTCGGCACAAGAACTGCATGATCAAGCAATCCGCCGCAATCACACTGCTTGCAGCCATGCTGGCCGGCTGCGCCACAGCGCCCGCGCCGATGGCGTCGCCCGGCGGCAGCAATGACGGCGTCGATGGCCTCGCGTGCATCGGCGACATCGTCGCCGCCGCACCGGGATTGGTCGAAGCCCCCAACCCGCCACTGGTGGCGCAGGCCCAACGGCAAAGCGGCAACGGCTACCTCTGCTCTGCCCGCAGCTACGTGGTCACGCAGCCGGTGCGGCTGTATCGCCTGATCGATTCCACGCAGCCCTACTCAAAGCTCGGCAGCTTCTGGTCGTTCGAGCGGCCCACCGGCACGCGCGATGACTACCGCGCCAAATTCGCCATCTGCAAGCAATGGAGCCAGCTCGACCGCCTGCTCTCCTGCGACGTCCGCCCCGGCAGCATGATCGTCGTCGGCACCACGCAAAGCGCCGACTGCGGCGACGGCATCACCTACGCCAAGACAGCTGCCAATCAGGTTTTCGTGCCAAACGATGGGCTGGCAGCCATCGTGCACACGGGTGGGTGCGTGGATCAGGGGGCGTGGCCAGCAGTCAATATTGATGTAACTGACGTCAAGGAATGGGTTTCATGGAAAACGACGATCCATCTCTAGAAATCACGAAAAAGGGCATTAGCCCTGCGGAGCTAGATGATGCAATTCGCTACTGGCTTGACCAAAATAAGGAAACGCCCAGTGTTGTTGCGATCTCCGGACCGTGGGGGAGCGGAAAGACGTATTGGTGGAAACACTTCATTGAGTCCGAATTGACGCGGAGCGTATATGTCTCTCTTTTCGGCATTTCCGACGTTAAGGAATTGGAACAACGCGTTCTCGCTGCGTCGTTCGGCGTAGACGTTCCCTTAGACGAAGAACGTATCGGCAAGGGCTTTCAGTCGATAGGGAAGCTCGTGAAGATTGGCGCAGACGTCTTCAAAGATGTCCCAGGCTCCGGCGTTCTAAATGCCATAGAAGGATATGTCGGTTCGGTCGTCCGAGATGCCGCTTACAGTCGATTGAATCGTGCCGTAGTCGCGATTGACGATTTGGAACGCAGGTCGTCAACGCTTGCCTTGGAACAGGTTCTTGGTTTCGTATCGAGACTGCGAGAAGTTTGGAATGCATCTGTTGTTCTAATTCTGAATGAGGTGCGGCTCAAGACAGAAGACAAGACGCGTCTGGATGAATTCCGCGAAAAGGTAATTGATTGTGACTTTCAGTTTGCGATTGCGCCATCAACTGCGGCAGAGATCGGATTGAAGAGTAACCCTTGGGCACTGCGTGGTGCGACAAATTTCGCCGAGCAGGTTGGCCTTTGCAATGTCCGAATATTCCAGCGTGTCGACTCAATACTTTCACGGCTGGTTGTGAATCCCGCAACTATCCCAGAGCCCGTTCTAGACCGGTTAGCCAACTCTGTCACAGGTATCGCTTGGGCTCATTTCAGCAGGGCGAGCCATGTGCCCACGGCGGAGCAGTTGCTTCAGTTCAATTCGTTCGCTGCGGGCGTCAAAGCCGCAGACAAAAATCGAAACAGAGAACCATACGAAGAGACTCTTTCCAAGATTCGATGGATACCAGACTCCATGGACAATCTTGTTTACGAAATTGTTGCTTCGGGTCGAGTACCCTCAGAAGAGGTAAACAAGCAAATTCAAGCTTATCTCTTGGATCACAAACGCAACGATTCTTCCAGCCGAATGCAAGCGGCATGGGATATGTACTGGAGCACTTTGAGGGACAACGCGAACGATTTCTCAGAGGCCTTGTCGAGCGCATATGTCGAGCACATTCCTTTTTCGTCCCTTAACGAGTTGAGTGGCGCGGTCGACATTCTGGAAAAACTCGAAAAACATGAGCTTGCGCGCGAACTTGTAGACAAGCAAATTGACTGGTGGAAGGCAAATGACGTGTCTCGTGAAAGGCTCGGCACTTGGCACATCGGCTTCAGCGCGGGCAGCTACTTGGAGACAAAGCTAGCGCAATTGTCACCGGACACTAAATCGCCGTTGACGCCTGCGGAGGTTCTCACGCTCTTGTCAAACAAATCAGGCTGGGGAGCCAGTGAAGAGACCGTCTTGCTGCGGACTAGCAAATCTGAGTGGATCGATACCCTTGAGAACTTTGACTTAGCAGGCATTGGAACCGCAATTTCGTCGGTACGCAGCTGTTACGCGCACATCAAGGCCAACAAGCGGCCTTATGTGCCTTGGGAGACGTCGCCCTTGGACGAAGCTCTCGTTGAGCTCGGCGCGCGATCGAAGATAGCGCAACTGCGCGTCGATGTCCTGCTGAGAGACTAGCGTTGCAATACGAATCTTCGGATGGATGCTCAGACAGCGCATCAACTGCGCGGCTGGCGAGGGATGTAAAAAGCCGCTAGGCATCGCCGCGTAGTAGAACACATAGCCCACGAAGTACTTGTCAGATACCGTCGCTGAAGATTTCAGAAGTGTGTGGCAGCATGAAATCAATTTCCATTCGAAGTTTACGGTGCTCTCAACTGCCCATCGTCTCGTTTCTAGCCCGCTACGCCACGGCTGGGGCGTATACCGATTGCTTCAGCACAGAAATCCCGCGCGTCGTCTCCCACGCTGAATTCGTCGAAGCGTTCTACACGGGTCGTCTGTTCAAGCTTGAGCGCTGGCTGCTGCGGGTGTTTCTCTCGCGGCCATCGACCGACCTTCAGGCGCGTCAATTGGCGGCTGGAGAGTTGAACGAGTTCGCGGCGTGGCGGGTGGAGGCTCGGGCCCCGGATCAGTTGCTGATGTGTGACATCGGCGGGCGTACGCGGTCGTGGCTGATGGTTGCGCCTTCGGATGTGCCGGGACATACGCGGCTTTACTTTGGGTCTGCCGTGGTGCCGGTGGTGAACCCGGTAACTGGCAAATCAAGCTTGGGATTTGGGTTCACGGCCTTGCTTGGCTTTCACAAACTCTACTCGCGGGCGCTGTTGAGCGCGGCGGCTGCGCACCTTGCGCGGGCGCGTTCGTGAGCGCATGCGCTATTGATCCCACAAGATTTATCTTTACCGCGTTCATGGTTCGACAGGCTCACCACGAACGGAAAGGTGACAGTCAATTCGTGCCGGTTCAATCCGGTGACGGTCGCGTGAGCAGGTACTGCAACCAGGTGGCCAGCGCTCTGCGCCTCGCACTCACAAATGACCCACACACCCCGAATCCGGACCGAGCAGTGATATACCGCTCTGGCGCGAGAAATCGAACAACGGCAACGCGCCAGACATTTGCACAGCAAACAGTAGGAGGCTCACATGAAACATCTGGACTGGATTGATCGCACGCTGCATCGCTTGAAGTCGTCATCGTCGCCGGCCCGCAGCGTACGATCAACGGGAGCCGCACTGGTGCTAACCGCTGCGGCTGCCATCACATCAACGGTTGCTGCGCCTGCGATAGCTGCCGACTACCCGGCGTCAAAGGAAGGCACTTGGGTCGTCCGCGACTTTCGTTTTCACACCGGCGAAGTGCTGCCCGAACTGCGGTTGAACTACCGCACGGTGGGCGAGCCAACCGGCGAGCCGGTGCTGGTGCTGCATGGCACCACCGGCTCGGGCGCGGGCATGCTCTCACCTGCGTTTGCGGGCGAGCTGTTTGGCGCCGGGCAGCCGCTGGACGCGAGCCGCTACTTCATCATCCTGCCGGACGCGATTGGCGCTGGCAAATCGAGCAAGCCCTCGGACGGGCTGCGCGCGAAGTTCCCCAAGTACAACTACGACGACATGGTGGACGCGCAGTACCGGCTGGTGACTGAGCATCTGGGCGTCAAGCGGCTGCGGCTGGTGATCGGCAATTCAATGGGCGGCATGCAGGTGTGGATCTGGGCGCATAAATACCCGGACGCGATGGACATTGCGGTGCCGATGGCGTCGCTGCCGACGGCGATGTCGGGCCGCAACTGGATGATGCGGCGGCTGATCATCGATTCCATCCGCAACGACCCGGAATGGATGAACGGCAACTACACCAGGCAGCCGCGCAGCCTGCAGTTCGCGTCGGTGTTTTTCGCGACCGCGACCAACGGCGGCAATCAGGCATTGTTCAAGGCGGCGCCGACCAGCGCCAAGGCGGATGAATGGCTGAACCAGCGCCTCAACGGGCCGTTCGCTGGCGATGCCAACGATCACCTCTACCAGTGGGAGTCGTCACGCGACTACGACCCTTCGACGGGGCTGGAACGCATCAAGGCAACACTGCTGGCCATCAACTCGGCCGACGATGAGCGCAACCCGCCGGAACTGGGCGTGCTGGATCGCGAGATCAAGCGGGTGAAGAACGGCCGCATCCTGCTCATCCCCGGCAGCGAAAGTACCGCCGGGCACGGCACCACCGGGCAGGCGAAGTTCTGGAAGAAGGAACTGGCGGAGCTGCTCGCGAACGCGCCGAAGCTGGCGCAACGCTAGACAATCGTCAGTGAGTCGTTCGGCAACAGCGGCGTCGGCGCGCCGCCTGCCGACGGGCGGCCCCAGTAATAGCCCTGCTGCAGCACGCAGCCTTGATGCACCAGATAGTCACTCTGCTCGGCGTTTTCGATGCCTTCTCCGATGGTCTGGATGCCCAGCTCCTCCGCCAGACCAATCAACGCACTGATCAGCGTCTCGGACCGCGCATTGATGCCAATCTGGGCGACAAATTCGCGGTCGATCTTGATCGCGTGCACCGGAAAGCGCGTGAGGTAACCAAAGTTGGAGAAACCGGTGCCGAAGTCGTCAATCACGACACGGATTCCGGCGTCGGCGAGCGCGACGATATTGGCGGGTGAGGCGTCCGCCGTGCGCACAAAGTCCTGCTCGGTAATTTCCAGGGCGATCTGTTCCGGCTGGATGTTGTCATCGCGCAATGACTGCATCAGATTGCGGGCGAAATCCGGCCGCTGCAGCAGACGCGGGTGGACATTGATGGCGATCGGGCTGGCTCGCACCGATTCGCTCGCCAGTGCGCTCCGGAACGCCGCCTGCAAGGCCCATTGCGCCAGCGGCACCGTCAGCCCGGCGCCGTCAATCTCGTGAATAAAGTCGCGCGCGGTGAGCAGGCCGCGTTGCGGATGATGCCAGCGCAACAAGGCTTCATGCGCGTAGATCGAGCGCGAATTGACGTCGACGATCGGCTGGTAGTGCATCGCGAATTCGCCGCCGTTTAGCGCACGTTCAAGCTCGCGTCGCAGAACAGTGCGCTCCCGCAGCTTGTCTGCCGCCTCGCGGCTGAACCAGCGCACCGTGTTGCGCCCGGCGTCCTTGGCCTGGTACAGCGCGAGGTCAGCATGCCGCACCAGTTCGTCGGCCGTCTTGCCGCCGTCGGGGTAAGCCGCGATGCCGATGCTGACGCTGGTGTGGATCCAGTGTGATTCAGCCTGCACCGGTTTGCGCATCGCCGCCAGCACCGTCACCGCAATCTGCGGCAACTGCTTCTCGGCATCTTCATAGCGGGCGAACAGCAGCAGCTCGTCGCCACCCAGGCGTGCCACGCCCACATTGGCCGGGTCCAGCGCGCTGAGCCGTTGCGCCACCGCAACCAGCATGGCATCGCCAACCGCATGGCCGTACACATCATTGACCGCCTTGAACCCGTCAATGTCGAGCAGCAACACGGCTGGCCGTGCGTTGGGCGTTTCGTCCTCTTCAATCCAGCGGTTGATCTGGCGCAGCGCCGCACGACGGTTGTACAGGCCGGTCAGCGAATCATGATTGGCGTTGTGGCGCAGTGCAATTTCGAATGCCTTGCGCCGCGAGATCTCCTGCGCCGTGATGACCACCGCGCCCACATCTGCCACAGACAGTGCATCGGTCAGCGTCGCCAGAAAGACCAGCACGTCGCCGTTGGTTGCCGTCACCTCAAACTCGAAGGTCGCCCGCTGCAGGCGACCACGCACGATCAGATTGAAGGCGGAATCAATCCGCTGGGCCGCATTGACCCGGAGCACCTCAAAGCATGGCTTGCCAACACAGCTTTGTGGCGACCAGCCAGTGAGCCTCACCAGCTCGGCGCTCTCGAACTCGATGGTGCCGGACCGATTGACCAGCAGGGTGACCGTGGCGCAGGCGTCAAGGATCGCGTGCGTGGAGAGATCGCGTGCGTGGAGAGCGCCGACGGCTTGAGTCGCGGCTCGTTGGCAGCGGTGATGGTCGAGACACCCAACTCGCGCCCGACAGTGGCGATGGCAGTCCCAGCACGCAGGAATCTCTTCACCCGGCCTCGCAATTATTTTTTACTAATGACAATTTATCTCATTTTCCGGATTTGTCCTAGTTGTGCCGACGGCAATGTTGGCGCAGCAAGGTTCCGCCGATGGTGGGGGCCAACAACGGGTTGGCGCCACTGCAAGCACGATCATGACAAATGCATTTAACGCCCAACTCGCCGCCATGCAAGTCGCCAGGCTGTAGCGGGCCAGTAAGAACGTCAGCAGTTGACCGATGCGGCGCAAACCGTGGCACCAACACGTCCTGCAGCGAGCCGCTCGCCTTGACGCAAGGCGACGAATGATTACTATGCGTCTTCCATCATGTGCTGGTGTCTCATGAAACTGCGGGCTTTTTTTGCAGGGTTGAGGAAATGGGTGAAACGCCCAGACATCGGCACAGTGAAGTCGGCGCTGGCTGGCGCGGCGGGCGCGCTGGCTGTGCTCGGGATTGCTGCGGGACTCTACGCGGCGTTCGCGCCGAAGCCGGTGCGCCTCACGCAGGAAAAGATTGACGCCGCAGTCGCGCACAGCCTGCGGGAGGCCGTGCTGCCCTCGCCTGCCGCAAAGGCTTACGAGACCATCCTGCCCTCGGTGGTGCGCGTCAACGGCTACGTGACCGATCCGAAGACGAAAGAGCAAGTGCAATACGGCGTCGGCACCGGCGTGGTGATCGTCGATAACGGCACCATCCTGACCAACCTGCACGTAGTGCAGGGCGCCGAGAAGATCAAGGTCACATTCATGGACGGCCTGGAGAGCGAGGCTTACTTCAGTGGTGCGCGGCCAGAGCATGACCTCGCCGTGATCCGTGCGCTGAAGATTCCCGACGACATGCTGGCCGCGACGATGGCGAGCACGCAGAACCTCGCGCCGGGCGATCATGTGTTCGCGGTGGGCTTTCCGTTCGGCATCGGGCCTTCAGTTTCGGCCGGGATCGTGTCCGGTCTCAACCGCAATTTCATGTCGCCGGAAGGCAAGCGCATGCTGTCGAACCTGATCCAGTTTGACGCTGCAGCGAACCCCGGCAATTCGGGTGGCCCGCTGGTGACAGCCGAGGGCGAAGTGGTCGGCATTGTCACAGCCATCCTGAACCCGAACGAAAACCAGCGAACGTTTGTCGGCATCGGCTTTGCGGTACCGATCGAGAACGCGGCGTCAGCGGTGGGTATGCCACCGTTTTGAATTCAGGTGTAGGAGCGGCTCTGCCGCGACCTTTTGACAGTCAACACTTGGGGTCGCGGCGGAGCCGCTCCTACAGGCGACAAGGAAATTGGAACCAACGATGAGCACTGACACAGCAAGCGGCGAGTTGATGGAACGCATCCTCTATGAGGTCAAGAGGGTTGTCGTCGGGCAGGATCGCTTTCTTGAGCGGGTGATGGTGGCACTGCTGGCCGAAGGGCATCTGCTGGTGGAAGGCGTGCCCGGTCTGGCCAAAACACTCACGGTGAAGACGCTGGCGACCGCCATCCACGGCAGCTTCCGGCGCATCCAGTTCACGCCCGATCTGGTGCCGGCCGATCTGGTGGGCACCCGCGTCTATCACCCCGGCACCGGTGCCTTCAGCACCACGCTGGGCCCGGTGTTCGCCAACCTGTTGCTGGCCGACGAGATCAACCGGGCGCCGGCGAAGGTGCAGAGCGCGTTGCTGGAGGTGATGCAGGAGCGACAGGTCACTATCGCCGGCGAGACACATCGGGTGCCAAAGCCGTTCGTGGTGATGGCGACGCAGAACCCGATCGAGACCGAAGGCACCTATCCGTTGCCAGAAGCGCAGGTGGACCGCTTCATGATGAAGGTGCTGGTGGACTATCCCACCGACGAGGAGGAGTTCGTCATCGTGCAGCGGGTCACCGGCCCGCGCACCGATCTGGTCCCGATCGCCACCACCGAAGAATTGCAGACGCTGCAAAACGCCTGTCGCGAGGTGTACGTCGATCCGGCATTGGTGCAATATGCGGTGAAGCTGGTCGCCGCCACGCGCAACCCGGCCAAGGTCGGGCTGACCGATTTCAGCAAGTACATCACCTACGGCGCCAGCCCGCGCGGCAGCATTGCACTCACCGAGGGCGCACGGGCGCTGGCGCTGATGCGCGGCCGCCGTTATGTGCTCACCGAGGACATGACCGATCTGGTGCACGATGTGCTGCGCCACCGCATTTCGCTGAGCTACGAGGCACTGTCCGACGGCGTCACGACTGATGCAATCCTCAGCCGCATCATGAGCAAGGTAGCCGCCCCCATCAAGCCGCTACAGTCGCGCGATGAAGAACCGAAAGCAGCCTGAGAGCATCATGCCTGAGCCATCCCCAGGCATTGCTGCTCGCGAGACCGACGAGCAGGTCCTGCTGCGTCTGGAGTGGACCGTGCTGCGCCGTCTCGATGGTCTGTTGCAGGGTGATTACCGCACGCTGCTGCGCGGCTTTGGGCTCGATTTCGCCGGGCTGCGCGAGTACCAGTTCGAAGACGACGTGCGCCACATCGACTGGAACGTCACCGCTCGCATGAGCTCGCCCTACGTGCGCCAGTTCAGCGAGGACCGCGACATCAATGCGTGGTTCCTCGTTGACCTCAGTCCGTCCTCGGATTTTGGCTCGGCACGCGAGAGCAAACGCGATGTCACCGTGCGCTTCGTGGCAACGATGGCGCGACTGTTGTCACGGCACGGTAACCGCGCCGGCGCCATGCTCTACGGCTCGACGGTGGACGCGGTCATCCCACCCGGCAGTGATCGCCGGCATGTGCTGCACCTGCTGCACCGCATGCGCCATCGCCCGGTGCTCGGTGCCGTTGGGCCAACGCGGCTGGCGGTGCTGCTGCAGCGCGCAGCCGCGACACTAAAGCGACGCAGCGCCGTGTTCATCGTCTCTGACTTCATCAGCGAGCCCGGCTGGGAGACGCCGCTGGCGCACCTCGCGCAGCGGCATGATGTGGTGGCCGTGCACATGACCGATCCAGCCGAGCAAACCGTGCCTGATCTTGGACTAGTCACGATGGAAGACCCCGAGACCGGGGAGCAGTTTTTTGTTGACACCGGCGACGCCGCGTTCCGCGAACGCTACGCAGCGCTGGCCATCGAACATGCGGCGAACGTGCAGCGCATCTGCGCACGCTACGGCGCAGGCTTCATGCAGCTCGCCACCAATCAGTCGCTGCTCGACAATCTGGTGCGCTTCGCGCAGGCGCGGCGTCGCCAGCCGCAAATCAGGCAGACCGCGAGGGCCGCCGCATGACGTTTACCTGGCCCCTGCTGCTTTGGACCTTGCTGCTGCTGCCGTTGCTCGTTGCGTTCTATGTGTGGCTGCTGCGGCGACGCAAAAAGAAGACAGTGGCGTTTGCCAACCTGGCACTGGTGCGGCAAGCGGCGACGCGGCGTTCGACCTGGAAGCGCCATGTGCCCCCCGCGCTGATGCTGGTCGCGCTTGGGCTCATGCTGGTGGCCGCAGCGCGACCGGTGGCCGTGGTGCACCTGCCGTCGAACAAGCAGACGATCATGCTGGCGATGGATGTGTCCGGCAGCATGCGGGCGACCGACGTTGAACCGTCACGTATCGTCGCGGCGCAGAACGCGGCGAAGGCCTTTCTCAACGATCTGCCGCGCCACGTGCGGGTAGGTATCGTGGCCTTCGCGGGCACGGCGCAGTTGGCTCAGTTGCCCACGCTGTCACGCGAGGACCTGGTTACCGCGATCGACCGCTTCCAGTTGCAGCGCGGCACCGCGACGGGTAACGGCATCGTGCTCTCGCTGGCAACCTTGTTCCCCGACGACGGCATCGACATCGGGCAAATGCAGTGGGGCCGCTCGGGCGCCTTCGGCAAGGCACGGTCGATTGACGATGCGGCGAAAGACAAGGACAAGAAGGATCGCGACCCGGTGGCGCCGGGCTCCTACACGTCCGCCGCCATCATCATGCTGACCGATGGCCAGCGCACCACGGGCGTAGATCCGATGGAGGCCGCCAAGATGGCCGCCGATCGCGGGGTGCGTGTCTACACCGTCGGCATCGGCACGGTGAACGGCGAGATGATCGGCTTCGAGGGCTGGTCGATGCGTGTGCGGCTGGATGAGGACACGCTCAAGCAGATCGCCAATCGCACAGCCGCCGAGTACTTCTACGCTGGCACCGCCGCGGATTTGAAGAAGGTCTACAACACGTTGAGCACCAAGCTGGCCGTTGAGAAGAAGGAGACTGAGATCTCCGGCCTCTTCGCGCTGGTTGCCGCCGCGTTCGCGTTGCTCGCGGCCGGGCTCTCGCTGGCGTGGTACGGGCGCGTGACGTAGCGCACCGTCCACCGCAGTTGACCCACGCCGGCGATTGCAAGTCGCCGGCAACCGGGTACACTCTCAAACAATGCCAACAGCATAAATTAGCCCGAATCGCCTTCAGTCGCAGCACGTTCGGCGTCGTATCGCCGCATCAGGCTCAGTGCAGACGGGCGACCCGAATCCTGCCCGTGCCGCGTTTCTCCATCAGCCGCCCGTTGTGACTACCGCCGATTCATCCAGCCCGCTCGCCTTGCGCAAGAGCACCCGCCTTGCCGTGCACAGCACCGATGACAGCAAGGGCGAATGCCAGCTCGCGCTCAACGGCAATTTGCTCGCCGGCCGCTTTGACAACACCATCCTCGACGCTCAATACGAAGTAGCCGACGGCTGCCTGCTGGCCGTGCTCGGCTCCGACAGTCCCTGGGATGTCACGGCGTCGCTCTACCTGCTTGACAGCGCGGGTCGTGTCATTGATGCCATCCACGGTGGCGGCATGTTTGTCGCTGGCGGCTTTGCCGAGGTCGGTCTCGACGCGGCGGGGTTGACCTTCGTCTTTCCGGGTGTGGAAAACCGCTATCGGCTCAGCGTCAGCCAGCGTGCCGCTTGGCGATCGCCACTGCCGAGTGGCTGGCGCTATCAACGCTGGTGGGCCACCCATCGTCTGCAGTTGCTGCAGCTCAATCGACCCACCTGACCGCGGAGCGCTTTCATGGCTGACGACAAGAAGCAGGACTTTGAAACCGCACTGCGCGAGTTCGAACTCGCCGCCAATAACTTCGCCATCCGCTTCATCAAGATGGCCGAGGTGCGCGCCTGGTATCGCGATCAGGCACAGGAGATGAGCCGCAGCTTGCGTGCCGCCGTCGAGTCCGGCGAGATCTCGGCGCAGCGCGGGGCCGAGCTTGCCCACGGCGCCCGCAATGAGATTCTCGACATGGCGCGGCGCCGCGACTTCGACCTCGGCCGCTCAATCGCCGAGGCGATGAAGAAGAACGGCATTTCGTTTGAAGAGGCGATCAAGCGTGCGCTCAAGAACTTGAAGCTTGACGGCCAGCCATTCGAGAAACTCAGCGGCGCCGACCAGCGCCGCGTGCTGATCGAAGTGATCGAAAGCGCTGGTCGCCCGCGCCCCCGTGCCAACGCCTGGATCCCCCGTCTGCGCTGGACATCACGCGGGCTGTGGCTCGCCACCATCTTGATCGCTGGCTACAACATCGGCACCGCAGAAAACCCGTGGTGGCAAACCGGGCGCGAGGCGGCCAACATCGCCGGCGGCGTGGGTGGCGGCTTCGCGGGCGGTGCCGCGATGGGTGCCGCAGCGGGCATCTGGGGCGGTCCGGTCGGCGTCGCCATTGGCGTGCTGGTCGGTGGCGCGCTCGGTGCCCTGCTCGCCGATCACGCCTATGTTGAAGCCGCCGGCACCAGTGACCCGCTGACGCGTGGCTTCGTGGCGCGCTTCACCAGCTTCTGGTCGGGCGTGGACGAAGACGGCATGGCCAAGGCGCTCGCCACCGAGTACCGCACCAATGCCGCGTTTGTGCTGCGCGTATTCGGCAGTCTCAATGCCGACTACAGCAGCGATGCCGACGACGTCGCCCTCGCCTATGTCAACTACGCCCGCCGCGACGCCCAGCTAAAAGCCACCATCGCCAGCAACCGCGCGCTGCGTGACTTTCTCATCAAAGTGATGAGCGAAGGCTGGACCTCGGGGGACGAGCAGCTTGCTATCAATTTCCTTAGGCCACTGTAGACGCAACAAAGCGTGATGGGGTACCGTCGGGCGACCATGACAGGTGCGCTTGCCGTTGCAACCTGACATCGCGCGATCAAAGACACGGGCAGACGTCAAAGTCTCACGACAGCTTCGCGCCGGGCAACTGCCCGGCCGTAGCGATCCTGCTTTGGCGAACTAAGTCACCTGCACCGGGCATGCATCCATCAAGTCAGACTAGAACGTTGTTCCGCAAATCGTATTGACGTGGTTGCGCACATCGCCCGGCAGGCTGAAGGTCGCGCCAGCTGGAACAGCTATGCCCCCGAGCAAAGCGGCGTCGGGCACGCCAAGCATCAAGCGGAACAGCACGATGCCGTCCTGCATCGCGGTTGACGCTGCAACAGGACGGCCAAAGACGTCGAATTGCGCACCGGTACCGATGTAACTCTCCACCGCAGCTGCGTCCGGGCGGGAGATTCCCAACGGGATGTTGGCGATCAGACCATTGCCGCGCAAACCCAACAGGTAGCGAGCCAACAGCATCGCATCCTTCTCGGGGGTGACAGCGCCGTCGCCATTGATATCCAGCGAGCAGCCAATCGGACACGATAGTGGCCACGAGCGTTGCACCACCGGGTTGCCAGCCCCAACGGTCTCGTTGCAGCTCAGGGTGGCTGAACGAACCGAACTGCCTGCAACACAGGTCAGACCGATGTTTTGCGTGGCGGTGGTAGCACCGACAAAGCTCAGGTTGACAGCCCCCGCTCCTGCAAAACTGGCCGCATCCGTGCCGCTGACAACACAGCCGTTCACCGTGCTGGTTGACGCGCCACCGCTACCGGCGCCACCGGACGGGGTAACCACTATGGTGCCAGTACCCGTACTGCCCAGTGTGTTGACACCGGTGAAAGCGACCGTCGCACCCACCGCGGGTGCGTAGGCCAGGTTCGGTGGGCCGCTGATGACGTACGTCGCCGGCGGTACTGCGGAATTCGCACTGTTGTTGGCGTCACCGTTGTACGTCGCGGTGATGGTTTTGGTTCCGACTGTGGTGCTGGTGAGGTTGCAACCGGTCGCGGGCAGCGTAATGGTGCAGCTCGCGGTGCCATCACTGACCGTGATCGTGCCGGTCGGCGATGTACCGTAGCTGACCGTCGCGTTCACCGTATAGGGCACACCGACGGTCTGACTGCCAGCCGGCGAAATCGATGTGATAGTCGTCGTCGCCGTCGGTGCCTTGCAGACGGCCAGACCTGACACCGCGAGCGTGTACGTATTCTGGTCGGCCGGCGACGCAGGTACGCCGCCCGACGTGGCTTCAACGACTGTCAGCGTAAAGGGCGCCCCCGCCGGAGCGGTAAACGAATAGGCCGCACTGCCCGAACCGGGGGGCGCAGCAGTGGACACAAAGGAGCTGCCTAGATCGGCGATGTAGCCATTGGTTGGTGTTGCCGGGGTATAAGTCGAATACGCAGCCGAGCCCACAAAATTGCTGCCATTGGTCACCGGGAAGCCCAGCGTGACACTCACACAGCGGGCAGGCCCCGGATTCTGGAAGGTGTAGCTATCGACTTTGCGGGCTAACGTGGGCCCGTTCGGGCTGAGGCCCGGATTTGCTTTCGGCGCCGCACAAGTCGACGCGGTACCGGTACCCAACAGCCGGCCGGTCTGCGACACCGCGGCCGCTACATAGTTGTTGCTGGCTGGCGGCGCCACTGCGTCAAGCTGGGTAGTCAGCGACGTATCAGTGACACCTGCAGCAACACGGAAGCGGAACGTCTGTGGCGAGCGACCGGCAACACCACCGCCATAACTCACGGTCAACACAAAATCGATTGTCCCGGCGCAGGCAAAAGTCGGCGCCAGATAGATTACGAAGGGCAACGCATTGCTTCCACTCCCACCCGCCGCGATGTCGGCATAGCTTCGCGTTGCGTTCAGGATGGTTACACCAGCCGTCGCGGTGGTCAGGGTTGCACTGATGCCTGTCGCACTTGCGGTGCCGACGTTGTCGAGCGCTATGGTCAGATTGCCCTGATCGCCCGGATCAATGATGCTGTCGCCGTTGCCTGCGCCGGGGCGTTCCACGGCGGTAACAGTGCCCTGAACGAGACCGGCTCCTGACGGCAAGCCGGTGCTCTGCACCGCCTGAAACGCCTGAAGGATGCCAGCGCCAGCGTCACGGTCGACGCCCGCCGCTTCGATATCGAGCGCGGTGGTTGTCAGCGCGTTGCGGATTTGTGTGGGCGTCGGTGATGCGACACCATTCTTGACAAACGCCTCGCGAACGAGCCCGGAGATAGCCGCTGCGTGCGGAGCGGCAGCGGAGGTGCCGAAGAATCGTTCGAAACCGGGAACCGAGGTGGGTGCACCGTCAGCTGCGGTGATGTCAGTTTTCTGCCGCAACAATCCGCCGGACGTTGCAGCCAGGAAGTTGCCGGGAGTGATCGCAGCATTGCTGGCATTGAAGAACACGCGACGCGGACCGTCGGAGCTGAATGTCTCGACAACGTTGCCGCCTACAAAGCGACCCGGGAATGGACCACCGTTGCCCGGAGAAGTTGGAGTGGCAGCGGTGCCGAAGGCGTTTGCTGCACCGGCATGACCGCGCACCTGGCCAGACGTTGCGTACTGCAACCGCCCGCGGTTGGTGGTGAGGCTGATGAAGCGGGGCGCGGCACCGGTGCGGCGTACCACCACCAGACGCGAGCCCGCAGCCTGTGATACCGCCTCAAGCGGGTCCTGCGCGCCATTCTGAACGTTGGTACTCGATGCCTGTACCGTTGTCAGCGTCGCGTTAAGTCGGAACAGGTCGTAGTCATTGCTCGCCCCGCCGAGAGGGTCCGACCACTGCATGATGATTGACGAGGTCGACGTGCCACTGATGGTGTTGCCAACGTCGACACCATTCCACAGCAACGCGTCACCGGTGCCTGCAATACCGACAGGAATTGCGCCACCCGGTGTCGTGAAATCGCCTTCCCAGGCGCCGCTGGTGCCATCACTCAGATTTCCCGAATTGCCAGCCGAAGAGAAATACAGCACGCCCGCGGCCGTCACGTCATTGACAGCCTGCGTCACGATGCCCATGTTGTTCGAAGACGTCACACCGGTGGCCTGTCCGTCGTGCAGCCCTGATTCGGCGAAATAGAAGATGTCATCGACAATGATGTGGCAGCCCGGAGAGAGCACGGTCCCGGTCACAGCAGCGCCCCGGAAGGTGTTCAGGCCGCCCATTGCTGCGATGTTGTTGGCGAAGTCGGCGATGCTGTTAAAGGCAGTCGCGAAATACAACTGGGCACCCGGCAATATCGCGTGCACGATCTGCAACATCGCGCGACCTTCGTCATTGACGGTGGAGGCCCCTGCATACTCGCCGCTGCCTGCGAACTGCACCGGAAGAATGCGTCCGTTGGGATTGCCGACACCGGGCAAGTCGCCGCTGGCAATGTCATTGGCCAACTCAGCTCCAGCGCTGCGACGCGCAAACGAGTCCGACAACACGCAAACTCGCAATCCCGATCCATCAAGTCCGAAGGCAGCGCGGGCGGCGCGGGCGCCGTGCGCGACATCGCCTTCCGGTATCGCGGCTCGAATTTCACCACCATAGGAGAAGGCGCTGGTTTCCACGCCCAGCGCTTTCGCGCCCCGAACCACGTTACCGATCACCCTTTGCGCGCGAGCAGAGGGGGCCGTATCTGCTGTCGCAGTATCGGCCACTACCTGATTGGTCGTTGCGCCCAGCGGACGCGCGACCGCGCGAACCCGCGGATCAGTCGCCAGCCGTTCAATCGAATCGATCGGGAATCTCGCCAGGATCGAATTGCCCGCCACACTGACGCCCTGGATGTCTCCACCCATCGACTTCACCAGCGCAATGGAACCATCGTCAACCGCGATACGCACGTCGATGTCGGTGCGTCCCAGGAGGTCGACTTTGACGTCAAGATCCAGTGCTTGTACCCCGCTCGCGATCGCACTCCCGGCGCGCATGCGCGTGGCATAGATGAATTGTGAGTCGATCTTTTGCTGCGCCGGCGTACGGGCATCTTTCTCGGCAAGCAAGGCTTCAATTTGTCCAATGGCGGACTCGGACAATTTGATGGCCGGTGTCTCCTGCGCCGCCGTCGGAACATTCAATCCCAACACGAGCAGAAAAACCGACCAGCCCGCCATTGTGCGGCGGCCATGGGCACTTTGATCCATACTTTCCTCGCAGAAACCGTGACGATGTCAACTCACCGGGACTGGCGACAGACACGTTACTCAATCAGGGTCAGTCGACTATCGTACTAGCAACCCCATGCAAGCTGCAAGCACCGCCGCTCAATCCGAATAAGGGGTGATCCGACTGAAAATATGCGGTTGCTTGGCGCAAACCCGCTCCGGACTGTTCGCGCCAGATCACGCCACCTGCTGGCGTCACGGCAATCCGTCGGCAAAAGCGAATTGCACTAATTGCCCGGCAACGGCCTCAGTTGCGTCGCAAACACCTCTTCCGCCACCCGTTTGCCAATTCGATACCCGGTATCGACCGAGTTGCGGAAGTGGATGCCGCCCCAAACGCGCGAGGCGGCAAGCTCCGCTGCCATTGCCTGCGCGTTCGGCCAGGTGCGGGTGACGCCAATGGCGGTGTTCTTCCAGCTGAGCGGCACCTTGCCGTCAGGATCGAACGTTGTCAGCAATGCGATGAAGAAGCCGCCGCCAACACCACCGCCGGAGGGATAGTCAGGGTTCGGCGGCGCGGCGATCAGGGACCCCCATGCCGCGTCAGCGACGCTGGCGTCGGCAAACTTGCCACGAATGGCATTCACCGGTCGCCAGTAGCGGTACTTGTCCTTGATGCCGACGTAGACGATGCGCGAGTCGAAGTCGGCCATGTCGGAGAGCGCCATCATGCGCGCAAAGTCGAGCGACGACAGCTTGCGCGCGTCGGCAATGCGCTGGAAGAACGGCAGGCCGTCGGAGTCTTCGCCAGAGTTCCAGAACACAGCGGCAACCGACTGGTCGGCGCTGCGCGTCGCGCTGTTTCTCGCGCCAATTGCTTTCACTTCGGCCACGTCGCGCCGGGCCACGTCGCTATCCAGCGCCGGCGGTGGCCCTGGGTCAAAGGCGTTGACGCTGGCGATGGCGAAGGGTCGCATGCGGATGATGGCAACGCTTGATTCCATCTTGTGATCCGCCGTCAGCTCGTAGACACCTGCTGCGGCATCGCGCTTTGCCGGTTCGACGCGCGCGAATACGTCATCGGCGCGCGATGCGAGCAAGGCATAGGCAACGCGCCTGCCAAGGGCTGCGCCTTTCGCCCGCGCCGCCGCATCGCTGACGGGTTTCAGCGACTCTTCCAGCGTTTTGGCGAGCGCTACCTGATCTGCTCCCGGCACGCTGCTCAGCACGGTGAACGCGGCGGTGGCTGCGGCGGCATCGGGCGATGCGTCGGGCACCGGATCCACTGCCGGACCGTACGACGTGTAGCGGGGCGTAATGGCGTTCAAGGCGTTGAACATCGCCAGATTGGCAAGCACCGATGCCCGCCCCGATTGCGCCCGTGGTGATGCCGATAGTGCCTTTGGCGCCACCGCCAGCCAGTCGGCAACGACCTCAGCGTGCAACGGCGTTGCCGCCATCAGCAGCAGTGCCGCTGCTGCGCAAGTGAGTGATCGAAACAGTTTGCCCATATCGCCCCCTTCGTTTGAAGTCATGACGATACGTCGGAACGTCGGCGCTGTCACGCCATACAACGATTGTCGTCGGGCGAGCCTGGTCGCCAGCAGGCCCCGGCGGGGCTTCGCATTCGCTGCATCTGCCTATATCATGCGCGCGGTACCCGCGTTGCCCGGTCCGGGCCTCATCAGCGGGCTTGATCGCCATCGCAGGGCCTTATGTCGATACGCGTCAAATTCAATCTCCTTCTGGTTGCGATCTTCCTGCTCAGTCTGGTCGGTGCTGGATGGTATTACCACCACGCGCTGGAGAGCGACGCCATCAGCGATGTTCGCCAGAATTCGCAGGTGCTGATGGAAACGGCGCTCGCCATCCGCAGCTACACCACCGACGAGATCAAGCCTCATCTCGACCCGCTCAACGACAAGCGCTTCCTGCCGCAGACAGTGCCGGCATTCGCCGCCACCGAGACTTTGCGTCGCCTGCGTGACCGCTTCCCCGCCTATGAATACAAGGAGGCTGTGCTCAACCCGACCAACCCGCGCGATCGGGCCAGCGACTGGGAGCGCACGCTAATCGAAAAATTCCGCGCAGACGCCACGCAGACGGAGCTGACCGGTCTTCAGGGCGAAGGCGTGCAACGCTCGGTGTATGTCGCGCGACCCATCATCATCAAGCAGGCGCAGTGCCTGGCCTGCCACAGTGTGCCGGCCGCTGCCCCAGCGTCGATGCTGCAGATTTACGGCGAGAAAAACGGCTTCGGCTGGCAGATGAACGAGACGATCGGCATGCAGGTGGTGAAGCTGCCAATGCTTTATCCGCTGGAAAAAGCGCGACGCACGTTCTACAGTTTCATGTGGTCCCTGCTGTGCATTTTCGGGCTGATGTTTCTGGCGTTGAACCTCGTGATGTCGGGGCTGGTCATCGAGCCGATGGCCCGCGTCAACAAGCAGCTCGAAGAGCTGGCGACCAAGGACTTCCTCACTGATCTGGTCAACCGGCGGCGCTTCTTCGAGCATCTCGAATCGGCGATGGCCGACGCACGCATCCATAACACCGGGCTCTCGGTGGTGATGTTTGATCTTGACTTCTTCAAGCGGATCAACGACACCTTCGGCCACGACAGCGGTGACGTGGTGCTCAAGAACACGGCGCTGCGCGTGCGCGAGTTGCTTCGCGGCTCCGATTGCGCCGCGCGCTTTGGTGGCGAAGAATTCATCATCCTGCTGCGCGAAACCCGCATTGACGCCGCGCTGGCGATCGCCGAGGCAGTCCGCTCGAAGATTGCGACCGTCCCCTACGACCTGGTGGGGGCGGTCAGCGCCAGCTTTGGCGTGGCCGAGTGGAACACGAAAGAAGACGCACGGGCCCTGATCAACCGGGCCGATCGCGCACTTTACGTCGCCAAGCAGACCGGCCGCAACCGTGTCATCCGCGCCGATGAGACGACCGAAGCTGGGCAGGTCTGAGCCTGCAGCCCATCATGACGCCGGTGCGCCAGCCTGATGACGAGTCTGGCAGCGCACGCATGGCTTGCCCGCCCGATCCCGCGAAAAAGCAGTTAACCACCTTACCACCCTACCTCTGGAGCACCATGCACTTTGCAATGTCCCCCTCACCCCGGCGCGTACGCGCACTAACTCTGGCAGCCGCGATGACATGCCTGTGCCTGCCGCTGCTGCCGCTGGCGGCACAGGCAGAAACCCAGCGCCTCGGTGCCACCGTCGACGGGAAAGCATTCGAGAGCGACGACGACGGCATCGTGTTTCTGATCCCCACCAAGGGCGTGCTTAACCTGATTGCCAGTACCAAGGGCGCCTCTGCCTATCCGCCACCGAAGACGCCGATAGACAAGCTGTCGATAAATTGCCGCAACTACGATGGCAAACCCGTCAAGTTCACCTTTCCCGCCGCTGGCAGCCGCAGCTGCGAGGTGAGCTTCGCCAAAGGCGTCAGCAAGCAGCCGTTCGGCGAACCACAGGCCGAGTACCGCCTGGCGGATGGAAAAAACCAGCTGGAAGTCACCTCGGTCAAGGGCAAAGTCATTGAAGGCTCGTTCAGCTTCGATCTGGTGGAAGTGAAGACCAAAGCCAGATTGAGCATTACCGGCGGCAGCTTCAAGGCTGAGGACCGCCAGCAGTAACCGCGGCAAGCGCGCAACGAAGAGGTGTGCTGCGGCGAACCGGCGGCTGTCTGGGCGTGTGACGCAGCGGCTGGTCATCACCTTTTCGTGAAAATAGGCTTTAGATAAGGGCTAGCAGGTCGATTTATTCAAAAGTCGACTTGTTGATTATTTCCTCGTTTAGCCCAATTGGAATGAGGCTTACGGCAAAGAGCCGTAGGCCGTTCATCGGCTTTCGCTGCCATCAGTCACCGCCCCGCTGGTTGCCAACTGCCGCCGCACGATTAAGGGTTTTCCCTGCGTTTGAATCGGGATGAGCCCGGCGGACATCACGCTACAAATTCAATCGGCAATTCCAAACGGCCGTTTAGAGCCGTGCAAGACCGGTCCGTCCGCGTTCATGTACCCAACAAGGAGGCAGTTCATGTTCAGCACTCTCGCTGATTTCATCGGCAATTCCCTGGCCGCCAGCGGCAGGCAATGGCGGCGGCTTTTTCTCGCCGCCCTCTTCACATTGGCGGCCGGCGTCGCCCATGCCGGATACACCACCACCCGCTACCCGATCGTGCTGATGCACGGCATGTCGGGCTTCGACCAGGTCGGCGCCATCGATTACTTCTACGGCATTCCTCAGGCGCTGCGTGATGGCGGCGCACGCGTATTTGTCGCCCAGGTTTCCGCGTTCAACAGTTCCGAGCAACGGGGCGAGCAGTTGCTGCAACAGGTGCGTAACGTACTGGCCATCACCGGCGCGCAAAAGGTCAATCTGATCGGTCACTCGCACGGCAGCCAGACGGTGCGTTACGTCGCAGCGGTAGCGCCGGAGCTGGTCGCCTCGGTCACCGCTGTCGGCGGCCCGAACAAAGGCTCAAAAGTGGCGGACTTTGTCGACGCCAACCTGCGCGAGGGCTCTTGGCTGCGTGGCGTCGCGGCCACCTTCATCAACGCCTTTGGTCAGGTCATCAGTTTCCTCTCGGGTAGCACCGTATACGAACAAAACGCAATTGCGGCGATGAAGTCGCTCACCACGGCGGGCTCCGCAGCATTCAACGCAAAGTTTCCTCAGGCGGTACCTACCACCAGTTGCGGCGACGGTGCGAGCGTGGTGAACGGCATTCGCTACTACTCGTGGACCGGTGACCGCAACCTCACCAACGTGTTCGACGTACTGGACGCACCGCTCGCCGTGCTTGGCCAGCTGCACGGTGCGCAGAACGACGGACTGGTGTCAGTGTGTTCTTCGAAACTGGGCCAGTCACTCGGCGTCTATGCCCAGAACCATCTGGATGAGGTGAACCAGTTGCTCGGCTTCGTGGACCTCTTCTCGGTCAGTCCAAAGACGCTCTACCGCCAGCACGCCAACCGTCTGCAAGCGGCAGGCTTGTGAATCGGGATCACTCATCGCACCCGGCGACGCCGCTCGCCAGCCGCGTAGTTGTCGCAGTGGGGCTTGCAGCCCTGCTGCTTGGCATCACGGCACCGGTTGCCTGGAACGCGTGGCGCGATGCTTCGCGTCAGCACGGCGAGCCGTCCGACCCCGTCGCTGTGACCGGGGAGCGCGCTGCCGCCAATGATGTTGCCGCGTATCGCACTGCATTGGCCTCTGCCCGCATTGCGAGCTCAGGCACTGTGATTGCCGCCGACGAGCCAGCGCCTGCCGCGCTGCTGCAAATCCCTGCGCTTGCAAGCGTCATCGATGATCTGATCGGTGACGCCCTGGGCCAGCGCAGCATGCGCGACGACCCACATGCGTTCCGTGCACGGCTCGGCGAACGGGTGCGTCAGCGATTCGCGCCAGCCGTTGCCGACGCCGCGATGAAATTTGTGCTGCGCTACGTCGGCTATCTTGAGTCGCTGGATGCGATGCACCTGCGCCCGCCGGCGAATGACCTCACAGCACTGCGAGCGACCTACGAGGCGCGCCGCTCGTTGCGGCTTGGGCTCTTTTCGCCCGAGGAATATGCCGCGCTATTCGCGGCCGACGACCGCCTTGACCGCTACACAATGGCGCGCCTTGATCTGGACGCCAATCCGCTGCGCGCATCGGCTGACAGAGCGACTGCGCTCGCGGCAGCGGAGCGTGAACTGACGGCCAGTGAACGCGAGGCGCGTGCCCGATGGCAACAGCCGCTGAGCCTGCAGAATCAGACATCGGCGTTCGACGCGCGCAATGCGAGCGACGCCGAACGCTTCGCGGCACGCGCTGCCGAGCACGGCGAAGCAGTCGCGCAACGTCTCGCAGCGCTTGATCAGGCAGAGCGCGATTGGGCCTATCGACTCGGGCAATACGAGCTGGCACTGAATGAGCATCGCAGCGGAACCCTGGGCAGCGAAGCGCTTGCAGCAGCGCGCAATCGCCTCTTTAACGAACGCGAATTGTTGCGCCTCGATGCTGCGCTGTCGCTGCGCCGTTAGCAGCCGAAACCCTGGGGGCGGTGCGCCGCCTGCCGTCAGAACTTGCCGTACTTCAGGTAGGCATCCACGGGATCGATACCCGCACGAATGGCATCGCGGACCTGATTCTCGGTGGCAGCCACTTTCTCGGTTTCATCGATTACCGCCTCGATCTTCTCGTGCGGGATGGCAATTACGCCGTCGCGATCCCCGAGAATCCAGTCACCGGTACGGATGGTGGCCTCGCCGATGGTAACGGGCTGCTCAAAGGCATCGGGGCGCCAGCGCGCTGCAATGTCGGCCGGGGTGAAAAAACTGTGAAACACCGGGAAACGCTGTTCGAGAATGAAGTCCGTATCGCGGCAGCCACCGTCAACGACGTAGCCGAGCACGCCCTTGTTCTTCAACGTCTCCGCAGACAGTTCGCCCATCAGCGCGATGGACTGGTTGTGCGGCTGGCAGACTACTACGTGACCCGTCGGCGCGCGTGACAGCAGCGTGGTCCAGCCGAGCAGGCTGTCGTGGCGCGAGATCGTGGTGTCAATGTGGCCGCTGACTGTCCACGCTGGTCCGGCGACTTTCAGGCTCGGGTCGAGGGGACGGAGGTTGCTTGGCAACACGAAGCGATCCACGCCCATGCCGCGCAACACATCATGCACTGCGCCGGTATAAAGGCAGCCGAGCCGGGCTGCGAGTGCAGACGACGACGCTGCCGAGTCGGCAGTCACATCAAACCACTTTTACGGTGATCGCCTCAACACCGGCGCAACTAGCGACCATTACATCGCCGGCAGCGACCGCCGCGACGCCTTCGGGCGTACCCGTCATGATCAGGTCCCCCGGTTGCAGCTCCCAGGCGGCGGAGAGGTGCTCAATCACTTCGTTGACATTCCAGATCAGCTTGCCGATGTCACTCGATTGCGCGGCCTTGCCGTTCACCGTGAGCGTGATCGCCCCATTGGTGATCTCGCCCGACCTGGCGATCGGTGTGATCGGCCCCATCGGCGCCGACTGGTCGACCGCCTTGCCAATCTCCCACGGGCGGCCCTGCTTCTTGGCTTCACCCTGCAGGTCACGCCGGGTCATGTCGAGCCCAATAGCGTAGCCGAAGATGTGCTTCGCGGCATCGGCCTGGGTGATGTTCTTGCCGCCCTTACCAATGGCGACCACCAGCTCCACCTCGTGGTGATAATTTTTGGTGAGGCTCGGATAGGTAATTTCCGCCGCAGTGCCGGGCGTGCAAACGATCACGGCGTCCGCTGGTTTCATGAAGAAGAACGGCGCCTCACGGCCGCTGAAACCCATCTCCTGCGCATGCTCCACGTAATTGCGGCCAACGCAGTAAACGCGGCGCAGCGGGAAGCGCTGATCGGAGCCAACGACGGGCAGTGAGGTAACGGGTGCGGGCGGAAGGACGTAGTTCATGGGATTCGAATTGGAATGAGGACGGGAAGATGGTGTGATCAGGCCAGTCGTTCTTCGCGCCAGATGGACAGCGCCTGCTGCACGGGTCGGTCGGAATAACTGAACAAAACGCATTCGTCGCTGGCCGACAGTGACAGCGTATGCCACGAAGGCACCACAAAGTGGTCGCGCGGACCGAAATCGTAGTGCCACTGGCTGTCGCCACGCCCAATGGTGGCACGGCCATGGCCCTCAACCACGCTGAACACGGCACCGTCGGTCTGGCGATAGGGTTTGCCACTGAAACCTCGCGGCAGCAGTTGCAGGAAGGTCGCCATGGTCGGCATCGGATAGCCACCGGTGGCCGGGTTCACGTAACGCAACTTGAAGCCGTCGTGCGCATCCGCCGGGCCGTCGCGTTCGAGCCGCCCCAGCGCTTCGCGGCTGCGTGCGTAGGGGTAACTGAAGATTGGCGAGGTGCTGCCATGCGGCGCGTCATAGCGCACCGGCAGCATGTTGGCGCCGTAGCGCGCGAAGTTGTTGCCTGCGGGGCGAGTGATCTGCTGTTGCGCTGCGCTGCCGTTCTCGGCAAAGCCGGCATCGAAGAAGCGGATCATCGGAATGTCGAGCCCGTCCAGCCAGACCACCGGGCCATCGGCCTCGCTGCCGTGGTCGTGCCAGGTCCATTGCGGGGTGATGATGAAGTCGCCCGGCTGCATGGTGGTGCGCTCGCCGTTCACGGCGGTGAATGCGCCCCGGCCTTCGACCACAAAGCGCAGCGCGCTTTGCGTGTGACGGTGACTGGGGGCCACTTCGCCCGGCAAGATCAGTTGCAACCCGGCGTAGAGCGATTGCGTGATGGCACTCTGCCCACGCAGCGCCGGGTTTTCGAGAATCAGCACGCGGCGCACCGCCTCTTCCGCGGTGATCACTTCGCCCGCCCGCATCAGGTAGGGGCGGACGTCGTCATAGCGCCACAACGCCGGCACACAGGGCGTGTTCGGCTGCGGCGGCACCAGCGCGTGCAGCACTTCCCACAACGGTGTCAGGTGATGCGGCGACATCTCGGTGTAGAGCACGGCGCGTGCCTCCGTCGCGGCTGCCGAAGCAACCTTGCTTTCCGCTGCATTCATTTGAAGATCCCTGCTGACTTGAGGCGTCAAGCGCCAGCTGACGTCCCGCCTGACCGGTGCTATCGATGCCACTCAGGAACGCATGATAGACGTCAGCGCGGGCTCAAGACCGGTGCCGGGTATCTGATCCGGCCGTCGCGCCGGACAGGGGCAACTCCCTGCTGGCCGATTTGGCATAACAACGCTACCCGCCGGGTCGCGTGGCCGGTACAGAGCCCGGCCGGCGCATCCACGCATCAGTAACGCAGGCGTCCGCCCTCACTGACGACCGCGATATCCACCCAGCTACTCCCCACATTGCCCTTGCGGAAGTCAACGTTGAAGCCACCGACGCTAATCTCGCCCATGTCCTTGAGTGCAGCGCGCAGCGTCGACGCCGTCGGGCGGGCACCGGCGCGGCGCAGCCCTGCGACCAGCACCCGGGCTGACACGTAACCTTCGAGATGAAAGTAGCTGTAGTCCTTGATGTTCGGCGCGTACTGCTGCATGGTCTGCTGGAATTCACGCTGCAGCTTGAGCTTGCTGCCCTGTGGCGACGGGAAAGTCTGGGCGATACCAACACCACGGGCCCCCGCCTCACCCACCACTTTGGTCAGCAGGCCGGCCGGCACATAGGACAGTGTGTAAATCTGATGACGACCACCGCCTGATCGCCACTTCGCAATGGCATCAGCACAGAACTTTGGCGTGCCGATCACGATGACGCTGCTGCTGATCGGCACCTTGGCCGCATCGCGAGCGGCCACCGTGAGCGCCTCGGGGTCGTGCTTGGTGCCGGTGGACGTTACTTTCATGCCACCGATACGGCCAGCGAGATCCTGCACGGTCGCCAGACCGCCGGTGCCAATCGGCAGGTCCTGGTGCAGCACATGCATCTCGTTCACGCTCAGTACCTTGGCGTGCCCAAGGATGCGTTCGAGTTGCGCGCGATCACCAGCGCGAACATGAAAGAGCTTGGGGTGACCAGGATTGCGAAACTGCTCCGAACCAGGGATCGCGTTCATCACGATCACATCAGTCGAATCGAGCAAACCATCCTGCATCATCTTGCTGATTGCCGCCGATCCGATCGGGCTCAACAGCGCGATGGGCGCCACTTCCATCGCCACCTTGAACTGCGAGACAAATCCGGGCGCAGTGAAACCATCATCAAATTTCACAAATTTGATGTTGCGACCACCAATGCCGCCGGTCGCGTTGACCGAATCAAAGAGCGCCTGTGCACCGGCATTGATTTCTGCCGCGTCCGGTGATGGCAGTCCGGTGAAGGGCCCGATCTGGGCCACGGTCAGGTCCTGCGCCGAGGCAGCGCCGACGGCAAGCAGACCCGCCACGCAGCCGGCCCGCACGGGCATTCGACAACGCGCCAGCGCCTCACGGGCCCAACCCGCGCACGGCAATGTCGCAGCAGCGCGCGAAGCTAGCCGCAAGAACTGCATTAGGTGACTCATCAATATCCCTCGATCTCAAATACATCTGTTGGTAGTGGCGCGCGCAACGCTGTCGCGCGCGGCCGCAGCGATCTCTCGGTTGCTACGAGATTTGGTATGCCACGACGCCGTGCGATGCTAGTCGCAACAAGTCATTGCGGCGTCATCAACCCGGCAAGTTTCGGACCTACCAGACTTATCCGAAGGCATCGTGCTGTGGCTGCGCCTGATCGAGCAACTGCTGGCCTGGCGCGCACTGCGTACTGGTGCACGTCCGCCGCCGCCTCCGCGCGTTGCACCGGCAGCTACGACGCGCGGTAAGTCACCAGATGAATGCTGGTCTCGGTGTTGCTGATGCCCTTGATCAGCCGGATACGCTCCAGCGCTTGCGACATTTCGGCAAGCGTTTCCGCCCGCAATTGCGCCAGCAGATCCCAGCGACCGTTGGTGTCGTGCAGGATAGCGACGGAAGGCTCACCGAGCAGATCGGCAATGACGCGGCGAGTCTGGTTGCCCTCGACTGCGATGCTCATCCAGGCGTTGATCTGATCCTGCTTCACATCGGGCCGCAGGCGCACCGTGTAGCCGACGATTACCCCCTGCGCTTCCAGCTTGGCGATACGGTTGGTGACGGTGCCGCGCGACACACCAAGGCGATGGGCAAGTGTGGCCACGCTGTCGCGCGCATTGACCCTCAACAGCGAGATCAGTTTGTGGTCAATTTCATCCATTTTGGCATTTTAATCAGCTAATCCTGTCATTTCGTCATAAATCTGCTGTTTTTTAGACATTTCTGCCGATATGAATTGTCATCGCAAGCCTTCAGAATCCTCTTCATCGCCTTACTCGCTGAGCTTGCCTATGCGTTCGCTTCACACTACTCACCTCGCCCCTGCAATTCGTCAACCCCTGTTTCTGTCGCCAGCAGATGTCGCCCGCCTGGTTCGCCTGCGAGGCGTGCGCCGTGTGCTGCGTGAAATGACGGAGGCCATGACGGCAGACTTTCTGCGCTGGCAGGAATTCGACAAGTCACCACGCGTCGCCAACCATTCGCCCGACGGCGTGATTGAGCTGATGCCGGTATCAGACGCCACTCGCTACGCCTTCAAATACGTCAACGGACATCCAAAGAACACGCGCAGCGCTCTGCCAACTGTGATGGCATTCGGCGTGTTAGCCGATGTCGACACCGGATTGCCGTTGCTGCTATCCGAGATGACGCTGACCACCGCATTGCGCACCGCGGCCGCCTCGGCGATGGCCGCCCGCGCGCTTGCCCGCAATGGCAGTCGTGTGATGGCGATCATCGGCAATGGCGCCCAGAGCGAATTTCAGGCGCTGGCATTCGCCGAAGTGCTCGGCGTTGACGAATTTCGCCTGTTTGACGTCGACCGCGCCGCCACCGCAAAACTCGCGGCCAACCTCGCGACGCAAGGCTTGCGAGCGACTGCGCATCAGAGCGTGGCTGAGGCGGTGCTTGGTGCTGACATCGTCACCACCATCACTGCCGACAAGACCAACGCCACCATCGTCACCGCCGACATGATTGCGCCGGGCATGCACATCAATGCCGTAGGCGGTGACTGCCCCGGCAAGACAGAGTTGCATGCGAACGTGCTGGCTGGCGCCCGCGTGTTCGTCGAATACGAGCCACAGACGCGGATCGAGGGTGACATCCAGCAGATGCCGGCAGACTTCGCCGTCACCGAGCTTTGGCGTGTGCTCTCGGGCTGTGCTACAGGCCGTACCGACAAAGCAGAAGTGACCGTATTCGACTCAGTCGGCTTCGCGGTGGAGGACTATTCGGCGTTGCGTTACCTGCTGGCGCTGGCTGAAGCCTCTGGCTTTGGGCAAACGCTGCCACTCATTGCCGATCAGGGCGATCCCAAAAATCTTTTCGCTTTACTCGCAGCGCCGGGGATAGAACACGTGGCTGGCACACAGCGAAGCGTACCGGACGTCGCACTGGTCTGACGGCGGCGGCGCATGCTCGCTGGCTTGCGCCAGCACCGCACTATTTGTCGCTGCACAAGCGGAGATTGGTGCGTGTTGCTCTCACCACGGGCAAACGGACATCGGCGTCTGATGGCGGATAGTTGTCGCGAACTTGCGCATCGGTCAGCTTCGCTTCATCGGCCAGCGGGGCGAGCACCTCGCGGCACGCCGCCAGCTCCCCAAGCTTGTGAAGTGTTACTGCGAGATCATTGCGGATGCGCCCATCCTCCACTTCACCCAGTGTGCGGACGCAATCTTTCAGCAGCGGCTGCAATTTGGCTCTGGCTTCAGCGAACTGTCGCTTGTCGTAAAGCTGCTGAAACGCCCTGCGCGTCGCGGTAACCGCTGAACGGCTGCAACCCGGCGTTGCCAGCGCGTAGATACCTTCAAAACTCGCACGCATTCCGCAGTAGTCGCTACAGGAACCCGGCCCCGTCGTCGCCACTTCGATGCCCTGGGCGCCTGTTTTGAACGTCACGATGCAGGGGGACTTTGCGTCGGTGCCGTCCAGCACGGCGCGCCCGCCGCGTACCTCGCCCTCAAGTGAGCAGGTGTGCATGTTGCCGCCAACGGCATCAATCGAAAAACTCATGGCACCGCCGGTGCCAGCTTTCAGAACGAGCCTGCCGCAGCCACCATCGGTCAGGTATTCGCCCGCCTTCAGTGCCGCGGAGTTGGTTTGTGCATAACCCGGATTGCCGAGCATCGCAATGGACCAGAAGGACAGCACGAAAAGGAATCTTGTTGCGGACATGGTTTCAGCAAAAAAGTGGCGACGAATTGACGTTGCTGAGTGTATCGACTGACTTAGGGAACAGCGCACAGGTTGAAACGCTGCGCCACGAAACAGGCGCTGGTGAATACACTGCCTGATTCAATCTCAGCGCAACATCCATCATGGCTCTCTCGTTCCCACGCTCTGCCTTTCGTCACGCCATCACCACCGCCTTCGCGATGGCAATCACTACTGGCGCAGCTTTCTCGCAACCCACGTATCCCGCCAAACCAATCCACTTCATCGTGCCTTATCTGCCGGGCGGTACCACCGACATCGTGGCACGCACCGTGGGGCAGAAGGTCAGCGAAAAGCTTGGTCAACCGGTGATCGTGGAGAACCGCGCCGGCGCGGGCGGCAACGTGGGCATGGACGCGGTGGCAAAGGCAGCGCCCGATGGCTACACCATTGGCTTTGGCGCAATCTCCACCAATGCATTGAACCCGCACGTCTACAAGGCAATGTCGTTTGATCCGCGCAAGGATTTCAGCGGCATCAGCATGCTCGGCTACTCAACCATCGTGCTCGAGGTGGCCGCCGATACGCCAATCAAATCGGTGGCAGACCTTGTCGCTTTCGCCAAGAAGAACCCCGGCCTCACCTACGGCACTGCCGGTGCGGGAACTTCGATGCACTTGTCCGGCGTGCTCTTCGCGCAGACAACACAAACCGATCTGACCCACGTTGCCTACAAGGGCAGCAACCCGGCCATTAACGACATGATCGGCGGCCACATCAAGGTGATGTTCGACAACCTGCCGGCCTCGCTGCCGCACATTCAATCCGGCAAGTTGCGCGCCCTCGCGGTCGCAGGCGCAGCGCGCTCACCCTCGCTGCCGGACGTGCCCACGCTCGCGGAAGCTGGCCTCAAGGGTTACGCCGTAGACCCGTGGTTCGGTGTCTTCGGCCCGGCTGGCATGCCGTCAGCCGTCGTGCAAAAACTCAATCAGGCGTTTGTGGAAGCGCTGGCGATGCCCGAAGTGAAAGAGAAATTGTTGCGTGCAGGATTTACGCCGAAGAGCTCGTCTGCGGCGGAGCTTGATGCGCTGGCGCGTGCTGAGTACGAGCGGCTCGGGAAGATTGCTCGGGATGCGAGGATGACGGCGGAATAGATTCGTTCTGATGCTTCTTCGGATCGCATGGCCCGGACGTATCGAGGGCTACATATCGCGTAGTCAGAATCATCGGTAATGTTGATTCGCGACTACGCGGTTGCTAACCCACGCAAAATCTTCGGATGCTTAACCGCCACCCGCAGCAACGTCTGCGCGGCACCGGTAGGATCGCGTCGTCCCTGCTCCCAATCCTGAAGCGTGCGAACCGACACGCCGAGCAATTCGGCAAACTCGCCTTGCGTGAGACCCGTGCGTGCGCGCGCCTCGGACGCTGCGGTAACGATGACTTGCGTCGTGCGTGCAGCACGCCCTGACTTCATCTGCTTCACGGAGGCAAGCAGATCGTCCTGAAACTGCTTCAGTTCATCAGTGGCGGCTTTTGCGCTTTTCATCATCGCTCTCCAAAACGGCGGCCTTGAGTTTGTTCAAAAAGGCTGTGGGTAGATTGTCAAATTTGGCTTTGCTGTAAACGATCAGGAGCCAAATTTTGCCGTCGTCGAGTACGTTGTAATAAATCACTCGAGCACCGCCCCGTTTGCCCATGCCCTGCCGGGCATAACGTACCTTGCGAAGGCCACCCGTTTCCGGGATCACCGCGCCGCTCATCGGGTTATTGGCGATCCAGCCAATGAATTCGTCACGCTCTGTGTCTGACCAGATGGCCTGCGCATAACGCACGAAGACATCAGTTTCGACGACGGTAAACATTGTTCAATTATACGGCAATGCCGTACTAACGGCTATCTGTTATCGGTGCGCTTCGCCGGCGCCGCAAACCACTCCGACTCCGGCACGATCTTGGGCTTTTCGGGGTCTTCGAAGTAGTTGGGCGACATGATCTGCACGCCGTACTTGTTGAATGTGTCCTGGATGGCGGCGTAGAGATCGCTGGTGACGCGGCGCGGGCGGCGGGTCGGTCGGCGCTGACGTAGACGACCAGTTTGTAGGCGACGTAGAAGTCCGACAGCGCGGTCTGCACGACGTAGGGTTCAGGTTGCGCGCCGATCTCGGGGATCGTTTTCGCAGCTTCGAGCAACATGGCGTGCACCTGCCGCCACGCTACGTCGTAGCCAATGGTGATGGTGGTGTCGAGCACGAAGCCGGTGCCCGGTGCAACGCGCGAGAAGTTGCGCGTCACGTTGGCGAGCACCACCGAATTGGGTAGTGCAATTTCCTCGCCCATACCTGTGCGCAGACGCGTGACGAACAGGCCCAGCTCGGTCACCGTGCCTTCGCAATCCTGAATGCGCACGTATTCGCCCACCGAAAGTGCGCGGGTGTAGACCAGCATCACGCCACTAGCGACTTGACCGATCACGCCCGAGGCGCCAATCGACACCATCAAGCCAAGGATGACGGTGAGGCCCTTGAACGCTTCGGTCTGGGCGCCGGGCAGATAGGGATAGGCCATCGCCAGAGCGAACAGCCACAACGCGGCGTTGACGATGCGGCGGGTGGACGGCGCGGTGTGCGCATCCAGCATGCCAAAACTGGACTTTCCAGCACCCACATGGGCAAAGAACTCGGTGGAAATCTGGGTCGCGATCCACGCCACTAAAAAGACGATGGCCGCAATGAATACGCCCGGTAGGGACGCGCCGATGGAATTGACCGCCTGCAACGCCAGCGCGGAGAAGGATTGCACCAGGCTTTCCCCCATCGGTCGCGTCAGCACGAACTGCTCAAGGCCATAGGTCAGGAACGCGAAGACGGCGAACAGGCTGAGGATCCAGGCGAGCAACAGGCAAGTGCGCGACACCGAGGAGATGAATAACGCCGAAAGCCGGCGGCTGTCGCCAGCGACGGCAAGCCCTTTGAGGCCGCTGGCCAGCCGTGCCGTCATCGCACGGCGCAGAACGCGCACCACGCGCCAGATGAGCAGCAGCGCAACGACCAGAACAGCGGCCGCCAGCGCAGTGCGACCGGCGGCCGCCCACAAGGCGCGCACGTCACGACGCTCACGCGATTCGCGCCACGCCTTCTGCAAGAGGCGCGATGCCTGGTTGGCAAGGTCTGCCGTCGTCTCGCCTGCCGCAGCCCGAGCGTCACCGGGTGCCACCGTGAACATCGGCTTGCCATCCAGTTCGATCAACACGCCGCTGTCGGACGCCTTGACCGATGTCCACCCTTCGCCGCCCTCGTCAAATGCCCGGCCAATCCGTTGCCGCGCTGCATCGGCACGATCCGATGGTGTGAAAGCGCCCAGCGTTGCGCGAAACACGTGAATGGTCCGGTTGCCCACCACCAGCGGTGCCTCGGGGGGGCGTGGTGGCGTCGGCCGCGTGCGACGTGCCCGTGGCCAGCAACGCAACCGCAACGGTGACGAATTGCCAGCAGCGCATCAACATTGCGTGTGCCGTTTTGCGATCAGTCATGACTTCTACGCTCCAGTCACGGAACCATTGGCAGGATCGCAGCTTCGACCGCACTGGCGGAAAGCCGCGTTGCGCCCGGCCCAAGCGCGTTTGCGGTCAGTGCGTTGCCACGAAGGCCAAGCAGATAGCGCAACACGATCACGCCGTCGTACTGAGCTTCGATCACCCCGTTGCCGTCCACATCCAGCAGCGGCGCCAGGGTATCGAGATATTGCGTCACTAGCGTTGGCGTGCTCCGCGTTGCCGCACTCCCGACTGCAGCCGCAACCAGCGCGCTACTGCTTTGCCCGAGCAGATAGCGCACGGCCAGCACGCCGTCGGTCGCGGCCCGATAAGCGCCATTGCCATCAACGTCGAGTCGCAGCGCCAGCGTCGTCGGCGCAAACGTGGCCGTCACCATCGTCGCAGTGCCGGCGGTGACGGTGCAGACGCCGGTACCGATGCAGGCGCCAAGCCAGCCGACGAAGACCGAGCCCGCCGCTGGCGTTGCGGTCAATGTGACGCTGGTCGGGCTGGCGAACGCCAGCGTACACGTGCTGCCACAGGTGATGCCCGCCGGATTGCTCGCCACGCTACCGCTCCCGGTGCCCCGGATCGACACCCCCAGCGTGTTGCTGCCCGGCTGCACCGTCCAGATGCGCGAGCTCTGCGGACGCGCCAGCGTCAGTGGCGTGCTGTCGGTCACGCGCAACTCGACGCTGTGCGTGCCGCTGGCCGGAACCGTGTAGTTGAAGCGGACCACACTGCCATGTACTGCGGGGTCAACCCGGATCACGCTGCCGTCCACCAGCCAGGTCGCGGTGAGGCCGCCGGCAGCCACTGAGCCCGCGAGCAGCGCACGAAAGCTGAGTATCGAACCACCGGTTGCGTTCACGGTCGCTCCGGTCGGGATTGCGCCCGGTTCGATCAGGCTGACACCTGTCGAGGGCACGCCCCAGCCTGGGCCGTACAGCTTCTTGACGAAGGCCTCTCCGTCGACCCGACAGAACGGGCGGCCCAACGCCCGCATGATGCCGTTGTAGCACTGCCGGTACATGCCGGTGGTCAGGTAGCGTGCGCCCTGCCAGAGCCCGGCGCCTAGCGCATCAGCGAGTGCAGCAGTGGTCGGAATTGCGGTTGCGGCGTCCACCCAGCCGGACCACTTCAGCAGCGCGCGATCGGTCTGGTTACTGACATTTACCTCGCAATTGCCGGGGGCGGTCAGATCGCTGCAGGCAGGAAATCCGGGATAGGCGGTCTCATATTCATCGGCAAGTTTGGTGAAGCTGTGCCCGAACTCATGCTGCATGATCTGCACGGCGGCCGAATGCGTGGTGCCCACGCCCAGCGTGCCGCCGGAGCCGCCGTATTCGCTGTCGTTTACGAGCACGAGGATCTTGTCCCAGTCGGGCACGTTGGCGGCAGCAGTGAGCACCTTGCTGCTACTGACGGTAACCAGTCGCCTGATGCCGCTGGTGCAAAAGGTCCCGTCAAACGCGGTATCGACAACCACCACGGTGCTGCCGGGTGTTTCGGCACACGTTGGTTTGTCGGCACCGGATTGATTCGACGGCACAAACAGCCACTGCACGTTGATCAATTGCCGGAAGTCACTGTAGGGCGAAATGCCAAGCATGCCGTTCGCCAGCGCGGTCGCGTCCAGAACGAATTGCGCCTGTTGTGCTGCGGTATAGCCTTCCGCGACAATCAGCAGGTCAAGGCGATTGGCGGGGTTGCCGGTTTGCGCCAGATAGCCAGTCGCGCTGCCTGCAGGCAGGGCCGCGGGCGCTACGGTTGACGAGGTCGAAAGCGCACTCGACGGCGTGTCGAGGTCAATTTCAATCGATTGGCTGGCACCGGGCAGCGCCTGAGCGCTTGCGATTCGTCGGCTGCGCAACTGCAGCACGTGCCCCGGCTCAACCGCGAGGCGAACGACGTAGTGGCGCTCGGCGAGCGGCAAGTGGTGGCCGTCGATATGGTCATCACTGCCGTGAAACTCGCCGCGCAACCACGCCGAGCTGCTCGCCACGCTGCTGAACACCACATCGTTGCCGGATTTGTCGCGCACGACGACGTCCAGGTAACTGTCCTGCCGTGAGCCGAGGGCGTCAGGCGTCAATGCATCGGGCACTGCGTCCAGGTTCACATACTGGTGAGATACGACCGAGAGCGTGCCGTCGGCGGCCTCGCTGATCACGAAGTAGTGGGCCGGCGCAGCAACGGCGGGCAACGCCAAGGCGACCGTCAGCATCGTTACGACAATCGCGAGTAATCGCGACATCGCGGGCCAAAGCCGCTTGCTGGAAATTGTGATCATCGCCCTCACCTACCCCGTAATCCTCCTTCGTACAACGTGGAGGCTTGGTGCAAGTATCGGGCATCCAGATCATGGCGCGATCAATTTGCGCGCTCCGCAATATCAATCGCCGTTGCCCAAAAAACAAAAACCGGCTTGCGCCGGTTTTGTCTGGTTGCCTTTGCTTTGCTTTGTTGCCAGCACTGAGTTACAAACTCGTCTGGCCTAACAAACTACCCAACTGCATGTGCAGTTGGTGCCCAGGAAGGGACTCGAACCCCCACGATGTTACTCGCTAGTACCTGAAACTAGTGCGTCTACCAATTCCGCCACCTGGGCAATTCAGGCAAACCGAGATTATAGATTGATAACGAAAAAAACTCAAAAGACATCGACCCAAACTGCCAAAAAAGCAGGCAAAAGCACCTCACAGAAAGCGGTAAAGCCCACGTCCATCAAGGCGTCTGGCGCATCGAAAAAAAAGATTGCGACAACGGCAAAGGCAGCCGCCGCAGCGCCTGCCAAAGTGAAGAAATCTGTTCAGGATGCTTCCGACGGGAAAAAGCGGCAACCTGCAGCGCCCAATCCATCCATCAGCGCCGCATCGGCAAAAGCCGCCGGTAAGACGACGGGGAAAGCCAGTAAGTCCGCTGCGGTCAAGCCGGCTGCCCAGCATCGCGCAAAGACTTCTGCGCAGAAGGCGAACGCGTCGGGCGCTAAGGGTGCTGCGACCAAACGTAAAGCAGCACCCGGCGCAACGCCAGTCGCGGCCAGCAACGCGGTGGCGCCACCCGCGCCGGTGGTTCCGCCGAACGCCCTCGTCGGCACCATCATCGGCCATGCCGACGGTTACGGCTTCGTCAAGCTCGATCAGGGCGGCGACGACATCTTTTTGACCGAGGACGCGATGCGCGCCGTGCTGCACGGCGACCGTGTTGCGGTGCAGACCACCGGTACCACGCGCGACGGCAAGACCACTGGCGAGATCGTCAGCATCCTGCAGCGGGCAAACCATCGGGTCGTCGGCAAGCTGCGCAGCAAGGATGGTGTGTGGTTCCTCGTCGCCTCGGAGCGCCGGATCAATCAGGACATCGTTATCCCGCGCAACAAGCTGAGCACGGCCACGGTGAACCAGATCGTGGTCGTGGAGATCACCCGCCAGCCCACGCCTTACGACGACGCGACCGGTGAGGTCGTGGAAGTGATTGGCGACGAGGATTCGTCCGACATTGAACTCGAAATCGCCATCCGCAAACACAACCTGCCTTACGTCTTCTCGCAGGCGACGCTGAAAGAAGCAGCGGCCTACGGCGACAAGGTGACGGCGGCCGACCGCAAGGGTCGCGTCGACCTGCGCGAGATGGCGCTGGTCACCATCGATGGCGAGACGGCCAAGGACTTTGACGACGCGGCTTACGCCGAGAAATTGGGGCGCGGCTACCGGCTCGTAGTTGCGATTGCCGATGTGTCGCACTACGTCAAGCTCAATATGGCGCTCGATGCCGATGCGCGCGAGCGCACCACCAGCGTCTACTTTCCGCGCCGCGTGATCCCGATGTTGCCCGAGGCGCTGTCGAACGAGCTGTGCAGCTTGCGGCCGAACGTGGATCGCCTGTGCATGGTCTGCGACATGAAGGTGAGCGCGGCCGGGCACATCACGGGCTTCGAGTTCTACGCCGCCGTGATGAACTCCAAAGCACGGTTGACCTATACCGAAGTCGCAGCGCAATTGCCGACGCTGGAAGCGGCGAAGCCGAAAGCCGGCAGCATCGACGCCTCGTTGAAAACGCTGCACACGCTCTACAAACTGTTCCGCGACGTTCGGGAACGGCGCGGTGCGCTTGATTTTGAAGGGCAGGAGGCGGTTTTCTCGTTCAATGATGACGGCAGCGTTGCCAGCATTCGGCCAGCCGTGCGCAACGACGCGCACAAACTGATTGAGGAGATGATGCTGGCAGCCAACGTCTGCACCGCGCAGTTCCTGGCGCGCGCCAAACAGCCATTGCTTTATCGCGTACATGACGTGCCTCTGCCGGAGAAGCTCGCCGCATTGCGCGAAACACTGTCACTGCGCGGCCTGACGCTTGGTGGCGGCGAACGACCGTCACCCAAGGACTACGCGCTGTTGATCGAACAGACTCGCGAACGCATCGATGCCCCCGCCCTGCATACCGTACTGCTGCGCTCGCTGCCGCAGGCGATCTACACGCCACACAACGCGGGGCACTTTGGCCTGGCCTACGACCACTACGCGCACTTCACGTCGCCAATCCGCCGCTACCCGGATCTGCTGGTGCATCGCGGCATCAAAGCCGTGCTGGCGGGCAAGAAATACACGAACGAAGATTGGGAACAGTTGGGCGATATGTGCAGCGCCAACGAGCGCCGAGCGGACATCGCGTCACGCGAGGTCACCCAGTTCCTGAAGTCGAAGTACCTAGAAGCGCACCTGGGTGAAGAGTTCAATGGCACCGTCTCCGGCGTGGTGCCGTTTGGCGCCTTTGTCACGCTCGACGAAACCTTCGCTGACGGCCTGATCCACGCCACTACCTTGCCACGCGACTACTACGAATTGGGTCGCGACAAGGTCACGTTGGTCGGCCAGCGCAGCGGTTTCACGATTGCCCTGGGTGAACGCGTACGGGTACGCATCGCGGCGGTGAATTCCGACAACGCAAAGGTGGATTTTGAGTATGTCGCAGGTGCTAGCGATGATCACCACTGATCTCGACCCGGCCGCCTTGCGGCAGGTGGGCCGCGCCTGTCGCCGGCGTCGCGCGCCCTGCCAGCGAACAGCCCGCAGGAGCGCTCTATGAAATTGTTGCGCCAAGTGCTTGCCGCCGCCTGCCTCTTGCTTGCGAGCATTGCCTTCGCCCAGTTCGACGCCTCGCACAAAGCGTTCGACGACCTGCTCAAGAAGCACGTCACCTACATCAACAACGGCAACGCCTCGCAGGTGTCGTACGCGGGCTTCGCGCGTGACCGCGCGGCGCTCAAGGCCTACCTCGATACGGTGTCGGCCGTGCCCGAGGCGACCTACAAGTCGTGGAACAAGAACCAGCAGCTCGCGTTTCTGATCAACGCCTACAACGCGTACACGATCGAGCTGATCCTGACCAAGTACCCGAACCTGAAGTCGATCCGCGACCTCGGCGGCACCTTCACCAAGCCGTGGTCGCTCAAGTTCTTCACGCTGTTCGGCAAGGACACCCACCTCGACAACATCGAGCACGACATGATCCGTGCCGACGGTGTGTTCAACGATCCGCGCATCCATGTCGCGGTGGTCTGCGCATCGATCGGCTGCCCGATGCTGCGCAATGAGGTGTTCACCGCCGACAAGCTCGACAGCCAGCTCGAGGACGGCATGCAGCGCTTCCTGTCGGACAAGTCGCGCAACCGCTACGACCCGCGCTCGAAGCAGCTCGAAGTCAGCAAGATCTTCGACTGGTACAAGAAAGACTTCACCAAGGGCTACAAGGGCTTCAGCTCGCTCGAAGCGACGCTCGGCAAGTACGCCGAGCGCCTGAGCGCCGATCCGGCGGCCCAGGCCGAGATCAAGGCCGGCAAAGTGTCGATCAGCTACCTCGACTACGATTGGAACCTGAACGACAAGAAGTAGCGCCCCGCGCCTCACGCCCGCCTTTGAAGCCACTGATCCTCGTCCTGTTCGCGCAGGAGTACGACGAACTCGGTCTCGACCCGCTGATCGCCGGCCATGACGACTACGAGTTCGTACGCGAAGGCTTCGACTTCTTCACCTTTCCGCAGAACGCACGCATCCTGTGGTTCGACGTCGAGCGCTTTGTCGACGAGCTCGCCCACAAGTATCGTGACCGCCGCGTCGCCGCCGTGGTGTCGACGCACGAACAGTTCGGCGCCCTCGCCGCCAGCCTGCTGACGGCCAAGCTCGGCCTGCCCGGCACCCCTCTCAAGGCGCTACTGACGGCTCAGCACAAGTTCCTGGCGCGCCAGATCCACAGCCGCGCCCTGCCCGACCATGTGCCGCCGTTTTGCGGTTTTCGCTACGACGCCGACATCAAGCGGGCGGTGACCATCGACTATCCGATCTTCGTGAAGCCGGTCAAGGCGGCGTTCTCGGTGCTCGCCAAACGCTGTGCCGACGAGGCGGCGCTGCGCGAGCACCTGCGCTTCCGGCTATGGGAGAAGATCATCATCAAGCGGCTGACCTGGCCGTTCCGCCGCGTCTCGCGCAAACATCTCGACTGCGAGATAGATGCCGACTGCTTCATTGCCGAAGGCTGCGTTGACGATGCCCTGCAGGTCTGCGTCGACGGCTACGCGCATGGCGGCAGGGTCAACATCCTGGGCACCGTCGATTCGGTGATGTATCCGGGCACCAGCGCCTTCATGCGCTTCGAATATCCATCGCGGCTCGACGCCGACGTCGTGGCGCGGCTCGAAGACATCGCGCGCCGGGCCGTCGAGGCGATCGGCTTCACGCACGGGCTGTTCAACGTCGAACTGTTCTACCAGCCGGCCAGCGGCCGCATCACCATCATCGAGATCAATCCGCGCATGGCGGGGCAGTTCTCGGATCTCTACGAGCGCGTCGACGGCAAGAGCCTGTGGTCACTCGAGCTCGACCTCGCACTGGGCCGGACGCCGCGGTTCCCGCATCGCGAAGGCAGGTTTGGTGCGGCGTCCAGCTTTGTGTTCCGCGAGTTCGGCGATGCTGTCAAGCAAGCGCCGCCCGCCGAGCAGCAAGGTTGGCTCACGGCGACTTATCCCGACGCGAGGCTGTTCCTCGACCTCAAGCACAGCACCTCGAGAGAGAGAGAGACGAAATGGCTCGGCAACTACCGCTACGCGCTGGTGCATATGGGTGGCACGGACCACGATGACATGATGGCGCGATTCGACAACGTGTGCGAGCATTTGGACTTCGACGTCGGGCCCGCAGGGGCCAAACCCTCCTTATGGCAAAGACTGCAAAGGTCTTTCTAGTCGCTGCGCTGGCAACCACGCCCGCCCTGCTTTGCGCGATTGACGGCGTAGCGCCGGGCCCGGAGTCCATCCCCCGGTTCTCGGACCGTACGGCGGGTGCTGTCGTCACGCCGGGAGACTGGAGTTTCCAGCCGGTTCGCACGGCAAAGAACCTCACCACGTACACGTATGTGCGCGACGAGGAAGCCAACGCTATCGTGCTCGAAGGCATTGCGGACAATGCCGGTGGCGCCCTGATACACCGTTTTGACGGCAGCGCGAAGTCCACGCCAGTGCTGCGTTTTCAGTGGAAAGTCGGCAATGTGATCGCCCGGAGCGATCCAACCACCAAGGCCGGTGACGACTACGCGGCACGTATCTACGTCACCTTCGCGTACGACCCCGCGCGGGCGACAATGCGCGAAAAGGCCGAGAACAGTGTGGCGCACATGCTGTACGGCGAGACGCCACCTCATGCCGCGCTGTCGTACGTGTTTACGCACAAGGTCAGCCGCGACAGCATCATCACCAGTCCGTACACCCATCGTGTCAAAAAGCTGGTGGTCGATGACGATCCTGGGTCAGTCGGCAAGTGGCGGCAGTTCGAACGCAATGTCTACGACGACTACCGACGCGCCTTCAATGAGGAGCCCACCCGCATTTCGGGGATCGCCCTGATGGTGGACACCGACAACACCGGCGAGCGCGCCCGCTCGCGCTTCGGCGATATCACGCTGCGGGCACGCTGAATCGGGTGCCGCGCGGCGCGGCTGCGTCGAGTGCAGGGGTGATTTTCAACGCCACATCGACGCCCCAGTACACTATCCGCGCGTCAGCGCGTAGTTGTCCTTGCCATCCTTCATCGTCCAGCCCAGCGCCGTCAACTCGCTGCGCAAGCGATCGGCTTCCGGCCAGTCTTTGGCGTTGCGGGCCGCCCAGCGTGCATCAGCAACGGCGCGCACGTCGGCTGGAACATCCTCGACCTTGGGCACCCAGCCCGCAAGTCCAAGACCGAACGCTTCGTCGAACTTGAGCAAGGTGGCTTTCTTCGCGCCTGCCCCGAGGTCCGACTTGAGCATTTCGTAGGTCAGCGCCAGCGCCTGCGGGAAATCGAGGTCGTCGTTAAGCATCGCCATAAAGCGGCCGACAAAATCCTGGTCTGCAGTTGATGGTGCGCCGAGGCCGTACGCTGTGTTGCGCAGCCGCTCCAGCGCCGTCTGCGCCGCATCCAGCGCATCCCAGCTGAAGGTGAGCTGCGAACGATAATGCGCGGTCAGGCAAAGATATCGATAAGCAATCGGATCGTATCCCTTGTCGATCAACAGCTGCACGCGAAGGAATTCACCGCTCGACTTGCTCATCTTGGCGCTGTTGAGCAGGATGAAATAGCCATGCATCCAGAAATTTGCGAGCCTGGTGCCGTAGGCGGCTTCCGTCTGCGAAATTTCGTTGGGGTGGTGTACGGTGATGTGATCCTCGCCCCCGCAATGGATGTCGAAGTACTCGCCGAGATACTTGTGCGCCATTGCCGAGCACTCGATGTGCCAGCCAGGAAAGCCGCGCCCCCACGGCGAGTCCCACTCCATTTGCCGCTTTTCTGCGGGTGACGAGAACTTCCACAGCGCATAGTCGGTGGCGTTCTTCTTCTCACCCAAATCAACGCGGGCCCCGGCCTGCAGGCCTGCGATGTCAAGGCGGCCCAGATAGCCGTAGGACGGCTGCTTCGCGGTATCGAAGTAAATCCCGTCACTGGTGCGGTAGGTGTAACCCTTCTTCTCGATTTCTTCGATGAAGGCAATCTGCTCGGCAATGTGATCGGTCGCCTTGCACCAGACGTCCGGTTCATTGATGTTGAGTGCTTTCAGATCAGCGCGAAACGCGTCGGTGTACAGCGCGGCGATGGTCCAGGCTGTCTGGCCGGTGCGCCGCGAGCCAGCCTCCATCTTGTCCTCACCCTCGTCACCGTCGGATACGAGATGCCCGACATCGGTGATATTCATCACGTGATTGACGCGATAACCATTCAGCTTCAGCGTACGCACTAACCCGTCCTCAAACAGGTAGGTGCGCAGGTTGCCGATGTGGGCGTAGTTGTAGACGGTTGGTCCGCAGGTGTACAGCCCCACCTCACCCGCTTTCAGCGGCGTGAACTCGCGCACTGAGCGCGTCCAGGTGTCAAAGAGTTGGAGGGGCATAGGTGCGAAATCCGGAATACAAAAAAGGCTGCGTGCAGCAGCCTTGGTTAACGGGAGATCAGAAAAAGTGACGCGTCAGGTGCTGCGGCATGGAAGCGTCGCCCGGCGAAGGCAACAACAGACAGCAGAAACGGCGAATGCCACGTTCATGATCCCCGGAGTTTATCGCAGCGCAGGCTAGAGCTGGCTATTGCGGCACACAGAAGGCGATGCGCGACTGCGTCCAGCCCGCCTCGACCATGCGCGAAGTCTCCACCGCGTCCCACATGGTGCGAAGGTTGTAGCCCAGCGCATCCGGCCGGACAAACTCGTACACCGGACCGCTACCCACGGGACACACCGGTCCGGTTGGCAAAGTCGCCAGGAAGGTCATGCCATCGACTGCCCAGCCGAGGTTGGCCGCAAACGCCTTGCACTCTTCAACGCTCGCGCTGTAGCTGAAGGCTCGACCCACGGCGAGACGCGCACGGCACACTGGTTGTGCCAACGAAATCACATTGAACTGCGCGGTATCGCTGAAGGTGTCAATCGCGTAGCCAGTGCGCGTCCATGCGCCACCGCGCTGCCCGGCAAGCATCTGCGTCAACTCGACCGGATCCGCGATCAGCGCGTAGCGGCCGGAAACGGCATCGGCAACTTCGACCAGTCGCGTTCTGGCCGCGGTGCCGGTGAGATCAATCGCCTGCCGCGTGTTGGTGACACTGGCCGCCGCATTGAACGCATCGAGCAAGCCGGAACCACAGGCACCGACGGCTGCCGCACAGTCGGAACCACTTGGAAAAGTACGCGAACTTGCCTTCAGGCGGTTGATGACCTGGCCTGGCGTCAGGCCGGGATCGCGTGCGAGCATCAGAGCAACCACACCCGCCACGTGCGGCGCAGCCATGCTGGTACCCATGTAGGTAGCGTAACTGGGCACCGCTGGCAGCGTGATGCCACCGTTCAGCGTGGATAAAACGCCGGGCAAGTCACCCGAATCACCACCCGGGGCGCTGATGCCAACCGTATTGCCGAAGTTGCTGTAGCTTGACAGATCCCCCAACAGATTTGACGCGCCAACGGCAATCACCCCCTTGCAGTTGGCCGGCGAGAAATCGGATGCCAACGTCGCATCATTGCCCGCCGCGACCACCACCACGGCGCCCTTGGCCAGTGCGCTGTCAATCGCAGCCTGCTCATTGGCGCTGCACGGGCCATAGCCGCCGAGGCTGAGATTGAGCACTTTCGCAGGATTCGGATTGGCCGGGACACCGGCCACTGCGACACCGGCAGCCCAGCGGATCGAGTCCGCCACGTCATCCGAGGTGCCGCCACAACGCCCCAGCGCCCGAACCGGCACGATGCGAGCATTCGGGGCAACCCCGGCAATCCCTTCACCGTTATTGGTGCTCGCGGCGATGATGCCGGCGACGTGAGTGCCGTGCCACGAGCTCATGAAATCCCACGAACCGGTACAGGCCAGCGAATCGTCGTAGTCACCGGCGTCGGTCGGGTCGGAATCGCGCCCATCGTCATCGTTCGAAATGAAGGTATCGCGGATCATGTCGTAGCCCGACAGACGCTTGCTGTCGAGATCCGGATGCGAGCGGATGCCGGTATCAATAACGGCGACAGCCACGCCACCCGTCGGGGTGATATCCCACGCCTGGGCTGCCCGGATACCACCAACCCCGGTGCCAAGGGACCACTGCTGGCTCCACATGGTGTCATTGGGGATCCATTGGTGGCGGTAGACGCGGACACGCTCGGCACTGCGCACAGCTGAATCGCCGGCAGCAGTCACGGCCAATGCGGCGAGTGCGGCAGAGGATGTACCTGCGGGCGCCACCACCAACGCACGATTGCCATAGGTGACGCGCTTGAGTGTCAACGCCTGGCCGGTCCGCTCCGCCAAACGGGCGACAGTTGCGCTGGCTGACGAAACGTCGCGCAGATTCAACGCCAGCATGCGGCTGTGATATTCACCCTCCGGCGCCGGGCGGGCCAGGGGCTTGTCGGCGAGCAGCGGTTGCGCCCAAAGAACCCCGGCACGCTCGCGCAGCGTAGTCGCCAGCACGGCGGCTTTGTTGTCGTCGTTTGCCGTGATGCTGAACACCCCGTTACTGGCGCGCGTTGCCGACGTCGCACCGACCGAAGCGGCCAGCTCGGACGCGATGCGCTGCTCGCGACCTTTGCTATCCGGGCTGAGCCGGAATTCGACTGTGGCGGCGTGTGTCACCTGCCATGTCATAGCGGCGAGAGGCGTAGCCAGCAGCAGGGCGGCTACGCGCGTTCGACGCAGACTGGAACGGCGACAAGGAATTGCGGCAACTGCTGACTTGGTGGTCATGACGGACTCCGTGCGGCTACGCGCCAGCGCGTCTGCAATACGCAATCACGTACACGACGCACCGGCTGCAGACGCATTCTGTTTCTGCAACTATGCTTTAAGAGTGTATGCCAAGGGCATGAAAAAACAAAGCAAATCGGTCTTGGGTGTTGGTCGCAGTTGTGAATGCACACACCAAGGCCATGCTGTCCGTCGAGCCCATTCCGTGCGCACTTCCAATGGGCGTGTTGACGGTGTGTGGCGTCAACGGTGGCCTGGCCGCCCGATCAACCGGTGGTGCAGGCGTCGGATCGACCACCAGACGCTGACCGCCACCAACGGGATCGCGATTGCTGCGCTGGTCTCCGGGCTTAGCGGCCAGCCCAGAGTCTGCGCCCCTTTGGCGAGATAGCTGATGAGGCCGACGATGTAATAGGTAATCGCGGCGACAGAGAGCCCCTCGACCGTCGATTGCAGCTTCAGCTGCACATCCTGCCGCTCGTTCATCGCGGCAAGCAGCGCTTCGCTGTTCTGCTGCTGCTTGATCTCCACGCGGGTGCGCAACAGATTGCTCATCCGCGACACGCGTTGCGACAGCGAATCCTGCCGTCGCACGGCCCATTCACAGGTATTGCGGGCTGGGGTCAGACGGCGATCCATGAAGTCACGGAACGACTGCAAACCGGGCAGACGCGTCTCGTTGATGTCCTCGATCCGTTTGTCTACCAGTGCAAAGTAGGCCGCGCTGGCCGAAAAGCGTGAGTGCATCGCCGCATACTGCGATTCAATTTGCCCGGCAAGATGAGTCAGCCGGTCGAGCAAGGCAGGCTCGTCGTCACGTTGCGCGCTTCGGATCGCTGTCGCCAGCGCCGCCAGATCGCGTTCGGCGTGCGCCAGTTCACCCGCAGCGGCATGTGCCGCCGGCAGCCCAAGCAAAGCTGCCAGGCGATATGTCTCAATCTCCAAAAGCCGCTGGATCAGGCGACCTAGCGCACGCGGCGTCAGGTCGTCGGCAAACACCAGCACCCGTGAGTAGCCGTCGGCGTGGATCGCAAAATCGGTGTAGGCGTGGCCACGTCCTTCAGCCACCAGCGCCCCAACCAGCGTGTCGTCGTGCAGCCATTGTCGTACGCGGGCGTCGCGCTCGACCTCACTCATCGCTGGCCACACCCACAGGTGAAGTGCGACCAGCCGCTCGCCAGGCAAGCCATCGAGCCAACTTACCGGCACGGCGGCAACCGCAGTCGGCGGGATTTCAACCGTGGCCGCATCAACTGAAGCAATGTCGCCAGCGAGCGGACGCATGAAGGACCAGCTCACGAACTCGGTGTGCCGCTCCCAGCGCAGCCGGTAGCCACCGAGATTGTGGCGCGAATGCGTGGTCTGCGCGTCGAGCGCTGGCAAATGATGATCACGAAGCAGCAATGACACATGCTCGCGACTCGCCTCCCGCGCGCCGGCGTCGGCCAGCATCACCACATGAGTAATCGCCAGCGGCGGCGTCATCGGCTCCGGCGGCCGAGCGTGGATTTCGTTATGCAACGCGGCTCGTTGCGGATGGTCAATCACGTTGTCGGTCCCATTCAAGATGATGGAGCGCCTCACCAGCTACATGCCACCTGTCACCCCAGCAGACAGCTGATCTTACCTTCCGATGCAATCAGCTTTGACAGCCACGACTGGCGCATCTGGCAATGCCAACTGTATTTGTCCGCCGCACCGCAACCGTTACTTGCACAAAAGCATTGCAAGATGAATTTACAAAAGTGAAAATAGCCATGCTCTTGGCATTATTGAAACAGTCATATGGCGATCTTTCCGCAGGGCCTCACCAACATCGACCGCCGCGCCAACGGGGGCGAGCGGCGGGTATTGAACCAGCTCAAGCGGTGTCTAGCCGACGACTACATCGTTTGGCACGACGTACCCATCGGTCCGCACGCCCGCCAGCCAGACTTTGTTTTGCTGCATCCACGCTGGGGCGTCCTGCTGATCGAAGTGAAGGACTGGAAGGTTGGCACGATGTTGGCGGTCAACCGCGATCACGTGGAACTGGAGACTGATCGCGGCCACGTCACGGTAGCGAACCCGCTGCGCCAGGCGCGCGACTACATGTTCGAACTGGTAAGGATGATGGAGCATGATCCAGGTCTGATCCATCATGATGGGGTCTATGCTGGCAAGTTGCGCTTTCCCTATGGGTTCTGTGCGGCTTTTTCACGCCTCAAGCGTGAAGATGTTGCGCACTCCGGTTTCTCCGAGGTGTTCCCCGGTCATCAGGTGCTGATGGCAGATGACTTCGCAGAGGCGGTCGCACCCGAGGTGTTTCTGGAAAAACTATGGCGCACGTTCACCGTGCACTATCCATGCACGTTGACCTTACCCGAGCGTGATCGCGTTCGCTGGCACCTGTTTCCGGAAGTACGAATCTCCACGCAGGGTGCCCTTGATCTGGGTGATGCCGATAGCGCGATCAAGCTGCCTGACCTGATGCAGGTGATGGATATGCAGCAGGAGCAGGTGGCGCGCACGCTGGGCGACGGTCACCGCGTGATCCACGGTGTCGCAGGATCGGGCAAAACGATGATTCTGGTGTTCCGCGCCGCGCTGCTCGCAGCGGCCACCAGGCCGGAACGACCGATACTCGTGCTCTGCTTCAACCGCGCACTGGCCGATCGTATCGACCGCATGCTACGTGCGCGCGGCGTCGACGAACGCGTGCAGGTCCGTTCGTTTCACCAATGGTGCGGCGACATGCAGCGCAGCTATCAGTTGCAGCTGCCTCGCGGCCTGACGGGAGACGAGTACTACGGCGCACTATGCAGGCTCGTCGTTCGCGCAGTTGATCAGGGACGCATCCCGCGTGGTCAATACACCGCTGTCATGATCGATGAAGCACACGACTTCGAGGACGACTGGCTACGTATCGTCGGGCAAATGGTCAGCCCGGAGACCAATAGCCTGCTGGTGCTCTATGACGACGCACAGTCGATTTACCAGAAGGAACGACGCTCCTTCAATTTCGCCAAGGTCGGGATTCGCGCCGTCGGACGCACCAATGTCCTGCGCCTGAACTACCGAAACACAGCGGAGGTGTTGACGCTTGCCGCGCATTGCGCGCAGGGTTTGCTGGACGAACGCAATACGTCTGAGGACGAGATGCAACGCGTGCAACCGGTAACCGCGGGGCGGCGCGGCCCACTGCCGGTGCTGCTTGAAGGGCGCGACAAGAGCGATGAGGCCGCATTGATCGCAGACCGCATTGCTGGGTCTCTCGTGTCTGGCACAGCGGCGGACGATATCGCCGTGCTGGCCCGTACGCGGAGCATCCTGGAGGCATTGGAGGCGCCTCTCAGCCGGCGCGGAGTGCCCTTCCAGTCCATGAACCGCATCGATGTGCGCGCCTTCGACTGGCAAACGCCCAGCGTGAAACTGATGACGTTGCATAGTTGCAAGGGATTGGAATTTCCGCACGTCTACCTGGCGGGAGTGCAGTCCTTGCGCATGATGAACGACACCGACGACGACGCACGGCGTTTGCTCTACGTCGGCATGACGCGTGCAACCGAGGATCTGGTGCTGTCCGCGCATGGCAGCAACGCAACGGTGGAACGCGTCAAGGCCGCCATCACAGCAGTTCGCCAGACGCTGTCTTAACGTCCCGGCAAGATACAGCCCGCGTCTGTCGCTTACTTGCGGCTGCGCTTGACCCAGTCGGCAATGCGCTCCACGCCGCGCACGATGTTTTCGTTCTGAGTGGCGTAGCTGAAGCGGATGTGCTGGCCATCGCCCGGCACCCGGTGGCCGAAGTGGATGTCCGCGAGCACCGCGACGCCAGCTTCATAGAGCAACCGTTTGCGCAATTCCTCACTATCGGCCAGACCGGTCATCTTGCACAGTTCCGTCACATTCGGCCACGCGTAGAAGGCACCGCCGCTGGCTTGACACTTGATGCCCGGCACGTCATTGAGCAAGCCAACGATCAGGTTGCGGCGCTCAAGAAACTTCTGGCGCATCGCCTCCGCCTCATGCTGCGGACCGCTGACTGCGGCGACCGCCGCCCATTGCGAGATGTGGCTCGCGCAGCTGTCGGTGTTGGTGACCCATTTGGTGAAGGCCGGTGCCAGCAGTTTGTTGGCTGTGAAGCCGATGCGCCAGCCGGTCATCGCCCAGGTCTTCGACGCGCCGTCCGAGATGATGCAGCGCTCCTGCATGTCCGCCAGGCTGGCCAGCGACTGGAAGCTGCCCTCGAACGTCAGGCGGCCGTAGATCTCGTCGCAGAACACCCAGATCTGCGGGTGCTTGCGCAGGATCGCGGCGATCGCCTCGAGGTCCGACTTGGTCAGGATGCCGCCGGTCGGGTTCTGCGGGCTGTTGAGGATCAGCAGCTTGGTCTTCGGCGTGATCTTCGACTCGAGCTCGTTCGGGTCGAACGCGAAGTTGCGGCTCTCGCGCAGGTACAGCGGCACCGGCACCGCGCCGTTGATGGTGATCTGCGACTCGTAGATCGGGAAGCCCGGCACCGGGTAGATCACCTCGTCGCCGGCGCCGAAGTCGGTCGTCGACAGGATCGTGTACGCGATGAACGGCTTGGCGCCGGAGCCCACCACGATGTCATCGGGCGCGATGTCGAGGCCGCGCATGTCGCCCATGTAGGTGGCGACGGCGTTGCGCAGCTCGGGGATGCCGGCGCTCGGCGTGTAGCCGTGCTTGCCGAGCCGGATCGCCTCGTGCCCGGCCTCCTGCACATGGGTCGGCGCCGGGAAGTCGGGCTGGCCGATGCAGAAGCTGGTGATGTCGTAGCCCTCGGCGATGAGCTTGTTGACCTCGGCGAGCACCACGAAGGCGTTTTCGGTGCCGAGGGACTGGGCGCGACGGGAGAGCTGGAGTTGCATGGCGATGATGGAGCGTGGAGGTCGGTGATGTGGGGCAGCAGATTCGGTAGCAATGCTACCGGTGCCTGCTGTCAAGGTAGCAGTGCGTTCCGAATCACCAATCAGGGGCTAACCGTCGCAGCCAAGGAAACGCTGAACGAGTCCCCCGCGAAGCCGCGCGCGGCGGATCGGGATGGATGGCGAGGCGCAAAACGCAGTCGTAGCGGGGCTACGACGAGGCTTTGCAACGCGGCCAGACACCCCGAGTCCGTCGATGCGTGGTTAGCGAGGGACTCGTTCAGCGTTTCCCTAAGAAACCCATAAGTTGCGCGGCCTACGATTTCCACATTGGCAACCAATCAGGACCGTCACATGCACCGCCAGCATCGATTTACCGCCTTCACTGCCGCCGCAGCGGCCGTATTGACCTCGGCCGCAATGGCTGCGCCAACAACTCCGCAGGCCTTGCTGGAATCCTACGCCCAGGCTGCCGCAACACGACCTGATGCGAAGGCCGGCGAAAACTTTTTTAACGCGACGCACGGTCGCGAGTGGAGTTGTGCCAGCTGCCATACCGCCAACCCCACGCGGCCCGGCAAACATGCCAGCACCGGCAAAGCCATTCAGCCGCTGGCTCCGGCGGCGGAAAGCGTCCGCTTCACCGATGCCGCCAAGTCAGAGAAGTGGTTTCGACGTAACTGCAACGACGTGCTTGCACGCGAGTGCACGGCAGGCGAGAAGGCGAATCTGTTGGCCTGGCTTGTCTCGTTGAAGCCGTGACCGCAAGCAGTAAACCATAAGAGAACACAAAATGGACCGACTCTCCCGCTCACACTTGAGCACGCGCAATGTGCGCAACCTGGCGCTGACTGCTACAGCATTTGTGCTGGTCATATGGCCAGTCGCTGGTTTCGCAGACTCGGCAAGACGGCAGCCCCCGCCGTCGAACTACATCGCAGAGTGCGCCAGTTGCCACGCCCCCTTCCCGGCGCGAATGCTGCCTGCTGCATCGTGGTCCGCCATCATGAACACACTCAACCGGCACTACGGCGTGGACGCCAGCTTGGACGTGTCCGCAGCGCGCGAACTGACACGCTGGCTGACCGACAACGCGAGCCAGCGCAGCGCAAACCGCCCCCCAGACGATCGTTTGACGCTGGGCGCCGACTTTATTCGCAAGCACCGCGAAGTGCCAACGACGACGTGGTCAAAAGGCGTCGTCAAGTCGCCGGCGAACTGTGCAGCCTGCCATGGTGATGCCGCCGAAGGCGCCTTTCGCGAACGCAATGTGCGCATTCCCCGCTGAACCCTCGCGTAACTCATCCGAGAAGGAGCAACGACATGACTTCCGTTACCCGACAACCAAAGGTCCTGATTTGGGATATTCCGGTCCGTCTCGTGCACTGGCTGCTGGTACTGAGCTTCGCCGGCGCCTGGCTGACCGCTGAGAGTGAACGCTGGCGCCAGGTGCACACCCTGTTTGGCTACACAATGGCCGGGCTGGTTGTCTTCCGTCTGATATGGGGTCTGGTCGGCTCGAAGTACGCGCGATTCAGCAATTTCGTGCGCGGCCCCGCCGCTGTACTCGCCTACCTCAAGAGCCTGCGCAGCCGCGAGCCGCAGCACCATGTGGGCCACAACCCGGCTGGCGCACTGGCTATCGTCGCCTTGCTGGCATTGATCCTGATCACCGCCGCAACCGGCTGGGCCAACCTCAACGATCTCGGCGGGGGCTGGCTTGAAGAGGCGCATGAGCTGGCCGCTCACGCACTGCTGCTGCTGGTCGGCGTGCATCTTGCCGGCGTGCTGGTCAGCAGCGTGTTGCATCGCGAAAATCTTGTCCGCAGCATGTTGACCGGGCGCAAGCAAGTTACCGACACTGACGCACCGAATGCAGCAATACCGCGCAGCCGGGCTATCCTTGGCGCTGCTGTGTTGGCCGCAGTGCTGTCGTTCTGGGCCTGGCAGTGGTATTCGCCGGCGGCCGCCGACCGCGACTCTGCCAGCACAGCCGCAGCAACAACGACTGCGGGCGCGAACGTCGCAAGAGGCGCGAAGCGCGAGCACCACGACAAACACTGACGACCGCCACGCTGGCAACCACACCCAACATGCGCATCCTGCTCGCCGAAGACGACAACCTGCTGGGGGACGGCCTTCGGGCCGGCCTGCGGCAGCAGGGCTTTCTCGTGGACTGGGTTCGCGATGGCGCCACTGCGCAGCGCGAACTGGCGGGTGGGACGTACGATGCGATGGTTCTCGATCTCGGCCTGCCCGGCAAGGACGGTACTGAGGTGCTGGCAGATGCGCGGCGCAGTGGTCTGAAGCTGCCAATTCTGGTGCTGACGGCCCGCGATGCCGTCCCCGACCGCATTGGCCATCTTGATGCCGGTGCCGACGACTACATCATCAAGCCGGTCGATCTATTCGAGCTGGGGGCCCGCCTGCGGGCGCTGGTGCGCCGCGCGCACGGGCAGGCCGAGGACGCCATCGAGATGCACGGCTTGCGGCTGTTGCCGGCATCACACGAGGTGCTGCTGAACGGTGAGGCAGTGACTCTGTCGGCGCGCGAATTTGACCTCCTGCATACCCTGATGCTCAATGCCGGCCGCGTGATGACACGCGATCAGCTCGAACGCCGCCTGTACTCCTGGGGGCAGGAAGTCGAGAGCAACGCCATCGAGTATCACGTCCATCACCTGCGTCGCAAGCTGGCGCCCGGGTTGATCGAGACAGTTCGCGGCGTCGGCTACACCATGCCACGGCCGCAGCGGCCGGGACGCGCGTAGGTGGCCATGCGTTCGCTACAGACGCGAGTCGTTGCGCTGGTGCTGGCGGGGGTCTGCACACTCTGGCTCATTGCCGCAATCATGATCTGGTTTGACGGTCGCCACGAACTGGACGAGCTGCTGGATAGCCACCTCGCCCAGGCGGCGACGCTGCTGGTTGCACAGGCATCGGATGGCGAGCTTGAGCATCAATACGAGGAAGCGGCAAAGCTAACCCGCTTTGATCGTCGCGTCGCGTTCCAGATGTGGCACGAGGGTCGTTTGCAGTGGCGTTCAGCAAACGCGCCGACCACGCCGATGATGCAACAGGATCGCGGCTTCGCCAGTACCAGCATCGATGGCAAGCAATGGCGTGTCTTCGCCACTCGCGGCAAGGACTCGGACGTACAACTCTTCGTCGGTGAGCAGCTGGACGCGCGTGCCGACATCCTCACCGCCCTGCTGCGCGGCATGCTGCTCCCGCTCGCCGTTGGCTTGCCGCTGCTCGCGCTGGTGGTGTGGCTGGCCGTTTTCCGCGGGTTGCAGCCGTTGCGCGCGCTGCGCACCCAGCTGCGGCAACGGGCACCGGCCGAATTGACTGCGATCGGGCTGCCAGGTGCACCCGAAGAGGTGGAAAGTCTCACCACTGCGCTCAACGACTTGTTCGCCCGTATTGTCAGTCTGATCGAAAACGAGCGCCGCTTTACCCAGGATGCAGCACACGAACTGCGCACACCGATTGCGGCCATCCGTGCGCAGGCGCAGGTCGCGGCCAGCGCAAGTGCGCCAGCTGATGTACAGGCAGCCCTGCAGAAGACGTTGCGCGGCTGTGATCGTGCATCACACCTGGTGGACCAGCTGCTGCAGCTGGCACGGCTTGATGGCGCCCAGCAACCGTCGCAGCAGCAGCCGCGCTTCGATCTGGCGCGTGTCGTCGAACGCGTGCTGGCACCGCTTCTGGACGATGCCGCCGCGAAACGGATTGCCCTCGAAGTCGATGTGCCGGACCACTGCGCGATGGCGGGAGATGAGGCCTTGATCGGCATCCTGCTCCGCAATCTATGCGACAACGCATTGCGCTATGCCCCTGCAGAAGGTCAGGTTCGTTTTCGGGTTGCCGACGGCACGACGACTTTGCAAGTCAGCATCGAGGACAGCGGCTGCGGTATGACGACCGCGCAAATTGCGCGGCTTGGCGAGCGCTTCTACCGGGTCGCCGGCAATGATGCGGAGGGTAGCGGCCTTGGCTGGTCGATCATCCGGCGAATCGCCGCAGTCACCGGAGCCAGGCTCGATATCAGCACATCCGCAGAACTCGGCGGGCTCCGAGTCACCGTGACCTGGCCGCGAGAAGAACGGCGAAACGAGACGTAACTCTCACCGTCATTCAGCTCTTGCGTCGGTTGACCAGCACGATCCCGACCGCCACGAACGCCAGTGCAATCAACAAGGTAGCGCTGATCGGCTCGCTCAACCACCACGCGCCGAACAGAATGGCGAACAACGGTGTCAGAAAGACAAACACCGAGACGCGCGTCGCCGGGTAGCGCCCCAGCAGCCACATCCACGCCAGATAGCTGGCAAATGCGCCAACGACGGTTTGCAATACGAGCGAGAACCACGCGAAGCCGCTGAACGTGAACGACCAGGCTTCGCCCAGCCCCAGTGAGACAAACGGCAAGGTCACGGCGCTCACTGCCACCTGATAGAAGAGCAGCTTCTCGGCGGACACCTTGGTCAGCCCCGTGGTGCGGATGACCACGGTGGTCAGCCCCCAGAGCGCACCGGCAATCAGCGCCAGCAGGTCACCGCGCCACATCAGCGCTGCGTCGCGCCCCGCAGCGCTGGCCACGAAGCTCTCGCGCAGCGCGAACACAATGGCCACGAAGGCCAGCACCACGCCGGCCCATTGCACAGGTCGCAGACGCTCGGAACGCACCATCAGCGGGACAATGGCGGCCACCCAAAGTGGCGAGGTATAGACAAACACGGTCAGGCGCGAGGCCGTCGTGTACTGCAGTCCAGCGAACAGGCAGGCAAATTCCGCTGCAAACAGCGCGCCGGCCAGCAGGCCCGCAGCCAGCGAGCCATCGCGCGCGAACAGTCGGATGCCCCGCCACGCGCACCACGCCAACAGAATCACCGTGCCAGCGGCAAAGCGCAGGAAGGCCTGCAATACCGGCGGTACATCGGGGATGGTGGCTTTGACCAACACCTGCTGGAAGCCCCAGAACAGGCAGCAGGCCAAAAGGATGGTCACGGCGAGACCGTCGAGATGGTCCTTACGCAAACTTGAAGTACTCATTCGGACATTGTGCCGGGTTGGCGGCGGCAAACCACCGACATCACCTCAGCTTTGGCACCAGGATAGCGCCGGACGCACCGAAAGCGAGGCGGTCGTTACCGCCGTGCACTTCGCTGCTGCGTTCAGCGAGCCGTCAACACCGATACAGCTCAAGCACGAGACGCCCGTTCAATATGGGCTGAACAACAAATTCCTCAACAAGTCGATATTGAGTGCTTTTCAGCTCTTGGCCCAATGGCAACGGGCTTTCACGTCAAAAGATGATGGCCAGCTGAATCGCTGCGTCGCGCGTCGAGAAGCGCATCGAATTGCGCACCGCAAAGACGCTAACGCTCTTTTTCCGTGCAAGTCGTTCATGCAACCGTCGCAAACGGTGCTGTCGCACTCATTTGCATCGTGCGCAAGGGGTTGTCACACATCCAGCGGACTGGTTGCCGCTTGGCACGGCATTTGCGATGTAGTGCTCAACCCACTCAGTGGGCACCCCACAACCAACCTCAAGACCATTGGGAGATAACGACATGCCACAGATTACCCGCCGCGGCGCCGTCAAGACGCTGACCGCTGCGATCATTGCTGCAAGTCTCGCACCGCTGTCCTTCGCGCAATCGAAGGACCCGATCAAGGTGGGCGTTCTGCACTCGCTGTCGGGCACGATGGCGATCTCGGAAACGGTGCTCAAGGACGTGGCCCTGATGGCCATCGAAGAGATCAACGCCAAGGGCGGCGTCATGGGCCGCAAGCTCGAGCCGGTGGTGGTCGACCCGGCCTCCAACTGGCCGCTGTTTGCCGAAAAAGCCCGCCAGCTGATCTCGCAGGACAAGGTCGCGGTGACCTTCGGCTGCTGGACCTCGGTGTCGCGCAAGTCGGTGCTGCCGGTCTACGAAGAACTCAACAGCCTGCTGTTCTACCCCGTGCAATACGAAGGCGAAGAGCTGTCGAAGAACGTGTTCTACACCGGCGCCGCGCCGAACCAGCAGGCGATCCCGGCCGTTGAATACCTGATGAGCAAGGACGGCGGCTCGGCCAAGCGCTGGGTGCTGCTCGGCACCGACTACGTGTATCCGCGCACCACCAACAAGATCCTGCGCGCCTTCCTCAAGTCGAAGGGTGTCGCCGAAACCGACATCATGGAAGAGTACACGCCGTTCGGTCATAGCGACTATCAGACGATCATCGCCAAGATCAAGAAGTTCGCATCCGAAGGCAAGAAGACCGCCGTGGTGTCGACCATCAATGGCGACTCCAACGTGCCGTTCTACAAGGAACTGGGCAACCAGGGCCTGAAGGCGACCGATGTGCCGGTCGTCGCGTTCTCGGTCGGCGAAGAAGAGCTGCGCGGTGTCGACACCAAGCCGCTGGTCGGCCACCTCGCCGCGTGGAACTACTTCATGAGCCTCAAGAACCCGGCCAATGATGACTTCACCAAGAAGTGGGCCGCCTACGCCAAGGCCAAGGGCATCGCCGGTCACAAGGACAAGCCGCTGACCAACGACCCGATGGAAGCGACCTACATCGGCATCTACATGTGGAAGCAGGCCGTCGAAAAAGCCAAGTCGACCGACACCGACAAGGTGATCGCCGCGATGGCCGGCCAGACCTTCAAGGCACCGGGCGGCTTCACGTCGACCATGGACATGAAGAACCATCACCTGCACAAGCCGGTGTTCATCGGCGAGGTCAAGGCCGATGGCCAGTTCAACGTGGTCTGGAAGACCAAGGGACCGGTCAAGGCGCAACCCTGGAGTCCGTTCATTGCCGGCAACGACAAGAAGAAGGACGAGCCGGATGGCAAGACCAAGATCTAGTCCGCTGGATCTGACACAGGCTTAGACGAATCCTCCGTGAGCCGGGGTTGGCCTGCAAGGCAGGGCCCCGGCATTTTTTTGAACGCGAATTCAGCAGCAGCGACTGTGTCGCAACCCCTCCGCCGCTTCGCGGCACCTCCCCTACCCGGTAGGGGAGGCTGTCCGGCAAGTCTCCCCTGCGCGCAGGGGAGATGTCGGCAACGCCGACAGAGGGGTCGCGGCAAAACCGCTCTTGCAGTGCTCATGTTTGGTGCCGAATGAAATTTCACGCCACAACGCTCAAATTCCTCGCTGCAAATACGCTTGCTGTCCTCTGCGCATTCGCAGGCGGAGCGCATGCCCTCACCCCCGAGGCCGCGAAGGCCATCGCCGCCGGCGACAACGATGACCGCATCAATGCGTTGTCGGCAGCCGTCGCGGCGCCCGACGAGGCGCTGTCTAAGCTGATCGACGCCCTGCTCGACGACTCCGCCAAGATCGCCGGCGACAAGGTGCTGATCGTCGCCGACGGCAAGGCAACCGACGCCGCGACCGGCGCCGAAACCGCGCTGCCCGAAGGCGTCGAGGACGTCGTCAACAACAACCGCATGCGCCGCGAACTCGAGGCCGCGAAGGCCGCGCTCGGGCTGTTCTCGGATAGCGTGCGGGTGCGCAACAACGCCATCGCCGAGCTCAAGGATTCGGCCGACGAGAGCAAGCTGCCGCTGGTCGACCGCGCGCTCGCCAAAGAGACCGAGCCTTCACTAAAGGCCAAGCTTGAACAACTGCGCGCCGCGATGCTGATCGCGTCGGGCGACAAACAGAAACGCATTGATGCCGTCAACGCCCTCGCCAGCAGTTCGCAGCCGAGCGTGCGCTCGCTGCTGCAGGAGCGGCTGAACGCCGGCGGCGAAACCGACCCCGAGGTGCGCGCCGCGCTGACCACCGCGGTGAAGAATGTCGAGAGCCGCCTCGCGTGGGGCGAGCGACTGGGGGTGGTGTTCACCGGCCTGAGCCTTGGCTCTATCCTGTTCCTCGTCGCGCTGGGCCTCGCGATCACCTATGGCCTGATGGGCGTCATCAACATGGCGCACGGCGAGCTGCTGATGATCGGCGCCTATGCGACCTACCTGACGCAGAACCTGTTCCGGCAGCACCTGCCGGGCGCGTTCGACTACTACATCATCGCGGCGATCCCGGTGTCGTTCATGGCGGCGGCGCTGGTCGGGGCGGTGCTTGAACGCACGGTCATCCGCTGGCTGTACGGCCGCCCGCTCGAGACGCTGCTGGCGACCTGGGGCATCTCGCTGGTGCTGATCCAGCTCGTGCGCACGATCTTCGGCGCCCAGAACGTGCCGGTCGAAAACCCTTCGTGGCTGTCGGGCGGCATCGAGGTGATGTCGAACCTGACGCTGCCGTATAACCGCATCGCGATCCTGTTCTTCGCCTTCTTCGTGCTGGCCGGTGTGTGGCTGCTGATCAGCAAGACGCGGCTCGGGCTGTTTGTGCGCGGCGTCACCCAGAACCGCAGCATGGCGGCGTGCATGGGCGTCAACACCGCGCGCATCGACACATATGCCTTCGCGCTGGGCGCCGGCATCGCCGGCCTCGCGGGCTGCGCGCTGTCGCAGGTCGGCAACGTCGGCCCCGACCTCGGCCAGGGCTATATCGTCGACTCCTTCATGGTGGTGGTGCTGGGCGGCGTCGGTCAGCTCGCAGGCACCGTGTACGCCGGGCTCGGCCTCGGCGTGCTCAACAAGTTCCTCGAAGGCTGGACCGGCGCCGTGCTCGCCAAGATCATCGTGCTCGTGTTCATCGTCGTCTTCATCCAGCGTCGGCCGCAGGGCATCTTTGCCCTCAAGGGCCGCAGTGCGGAGGCCTGAGCGATGACCACCGCAACGCTCCCTGATACCGCCATGCCCGCGCCCGCGAGCCTGCTCGGCACCCGCGGCCGCATCGCGCTGATCGCGGTGATCGCCGCCATCGTGGTGCTGGTGCCGCTGCTCAACCTGGTGGTGCCGGCCGGCAACCTGTTTCACCTGTCCGACTATGCCGTGTCGCTGCTCGGCAAGATCATGTGCTACGCGATCTGCGCGCTGGCGATGGACCTGATCTGGGGCTACACCGGCATCCTGTCGCTCGGTCACGGCCTGTTCTTCGCACTGGGCGGCTATGCGATGGGGCAGTACCTGATGCGCCAGATCGGCCGCGACGGCGTGTACAAGAGCGACCTGCCCGACTTCATGGTGTTCCTCGACTGGAAGACGCTGCCGTGGCACTGGACCGGCAGCGAATACTTCATCGTGCAGATGCTGCTGGTGATCCTGGTGCCCGGCCTGCTCGCGTTTGTGTTCGGCTTCTTCGCGTTCCGCTCGCGCATCAAGGGCGTGTATTTCTCGATCATCACGCAGGCGCTCACGTTCGCCGCGATGCTGCTGTTCTTCCGCAACGAGACGGGCTTTGGCGGCAACAACGGCTTCACCGACTTCAAGCGCATCCTCGGCGTACCGGTCGCGACGCCCAGCATGCGCGTGTTCCTGTGCGTGCTGACCGGCCTGACGCTGGTTGGCTTCTACCTGCTGTCGAAGTGGATCATCGCCAGCAAGTACGGCCGCGTGCTGCAGGCGATCCGCGACGCCGAGTCGCGCGTGCTGTTCACCGGCTACAACACGCTCTGGTACAAGCTGTCGATCTGGACGTTTTCGGCCGTGATGTGCGGCATCGCCGGCGCGCTCTACGTGCCGCAGGTCGGCATCATCAACCCCGGCGAGATGTCGCCGGCCGCGAGCATCGAGATCGCGATCTGGACCGCGGTCGGCGGCCGCGCGACGCTGATCGGACCAATCATCGGCGCGTTCTTCGTGAACGGTGCCAAGAGCTTTTTCACGGTCGCCTTCCCGGAGTACTGGTTGTATTTTCTCGGCGCGATGTTCATCGGCGTCACGCTGTTCTTGCCGCAAGGCATCGTCGGCCTGATCCGCAAGCTCGCCGCGAAGACCACGAAGGGAGGCGCGAAATGACGCCCGATCTGCAGGAAGACGGCAGCAAACGCCGCGAGGCGTACCTCGCGAAGCAGTCGTCCAGCTACTCCGCCGAAGGCTCGGGTGGCCAGGCCGCATTCGGCCGCGTGGTCGGCGACGAGGTCGACACCGCGCATGGCGGCATTCTGTACGTCGACGACATCACGGTGTCCTTCGATGGCTTCCGCGCGCTGAACAAGCTGACGCTCAACATCGCGGTCGGCGAACTGCGCTGCATCATCGGCCCCAACGGCGCCGGCAAGACCACGATGATGGACGTCATCACCGGCAAGACCAAGCCCGACAGTGGACGTGCATTCTTCGGGTCGAACATCGACCTGCTGCGTCTGCGCGAGAGCGAGATCGCGGGCCGCGGTATCGGCCGCAAGTTCCAGAAGCCCACGGTGTTCGAGCAGCTGTCGGTGTTCGAGAACCTCGAGCTCGCGCTCAAGATGGATCGCCGCGTGCGCGCGTCGCTGCTGCACCGGCTGAGCACGCACGACAACGATCGCATCGGCGAGATGCTCAAGCTGATCCACCTGCGCGACAGCGGCGCTCGCATCGCGGGCGACCTGTCGCACGGCCAGAAGCAGTGGCTCGAGATCGGCATGCTGCTGATGCAGGATCCGAAGCTGCTGCTGCTCGACGAGCCCGTCGCCGGCATGACCGACGAGGAAACAGAACGCACGGCGGAGCTGTTCCTGTCGCTCGAAGGATCGCATTCGCTGGTGGTCGTCGAGCACGACATGAAGTTCATCGGCGAACTGGTCAACGGCGGCCAGCGCGAAAAGAAAAAGATCGTGACCGTGCTGCACGAAGGCAGCGTGCTCGCCGAGGGCGCGCTGGCCGATGTGCAGGCGAACGAACGCGTGGTGGAGGTGTATCTTGGGCGCTAACGCATCCATTTCCCCGTGTGGGAGCGGCCTTGGCCGCGAAATCCACTGTCACGCTGCAATCACCGCTTTTCGCGGCCAAGGCCGCTCCCACATGCCCGAGCCACGCCATCATGCTTGAACTGAAAGACGTCAACCAGTACTACGGCGGCTCGCACATCCTGCGCAACGTCGCGCTCGAAGCGAAGGTCGGCGAGATCACGGTGGTGCTCGGCCGCAACGGCGTCGGCAAGACGACGCTGCTCAAGAGCATCATGGGCGTGGTCCCGATCAAGAGCGGCAGCATCACGCTGGACGGCCAGGCGATCCAGAAGGAGACCTCGTACGAGCGCGTGCGTCGCGGCATCGGATTCGTGCCGCAGGGCCGCGAGATCTTCGGCCGCCTGACGGTAGAGGACAACCTGAAGATGGGCCTGGCCTACAAGTCAGGCAGCGCGCCGATCCCGGCCGAACTGTTCGAGCTGTTCCCGGTGCTGAAGCAGATGCTCAACCGCCGCGGCGGCGATCTGTCGGGCGGCCAGCAACAGCAACTGGCGATCGCCAGAGCGCTCGCAGCCAACCCGAAGCTGCTGATCCTGGATGAACCCACCGAGGGCATCCAGCCCAGCGTCATCAAGGACATCGGCCGCGTGCTGCGCCTGCTAGCCGATCGCAAGACCATGGCCATCGTGCTGGTTGAGCAGTATTACGACTTTGCGGCCGAGCTCGCGGACCAGTACGTGGTGATGGAACGCGGCGAGGTCATCAAGCGCGGGCGCGGGGCGGATATGGAGGCGGATGGCGCGCGGCAGCTCGTGTCGATTTGACACTTGCGCTGCTAGCCGGCGTCCGCACCTGGCTGTCGACGTACGCCTAGACGAACTCGCCCTCGCGCATCCACTTGGTCGCGACGTATTTTTCGCCCAGTGTGACTGGCGCGCCGCCGTGCAACGTCTTCGTATCGGGATGCGGGCGGTCATAGCTGAAAAACACCGCTGAACCCTTGATCGGCGCGACTTCGAGGCCGACATCGGGGAAGATCGTCGCGCCACCACGCTCCGGCGTACGCAGATACATCACGATGGTGCCGACGCGCTGCCCGCCACGTTGCAGGATGCGTGGCGTGCCGGGCTGCGCAGGGTCGAAGTAATCGTAGTGCGGCACATACTGCGCACCATGCCGATAGCGCAGCACCTGCAGGCCTTCGCCGTTTTCGTAGGGCCAGCGCACCATCGCTGCCAGACGGCGTTCGATACGTTCGCAAAGCGGGTTTTCGCCGCGATTGAAGAACATGCCATCGCTGGTTCGGGCGCTATTCACCTCGTCGCCCCCCGTCTGATTGTCAACGGTCAGCGAGCGCGCGAGCTTGGGTTGCGCCAGTTCGATAAGCCCGTCGCACTCTTCGTCTGACAACACACTGCCAAACACGACCACGCGCGGGTGCTTCATCACCGTCCACACCTCGACCTGGCGATCTCCGCAATCGACGTAAGTTGGCGACTGCGTGAGATCGGGCCCGGGAATCCTGACGGAATTGACCGAGGGGGCACCAGCGCGATGCGCGACGAGCTGGTGACCGAGTGCCTCTGCCATGGCAGTGCGGACAAGATCCGGATGCCAGCCGCTCGACAGTGCGGACTTGGTCAGACTCTCTGCCGAGTGCCCACGTGCGAGGCACTCGTTGAGCCATTTCAGAAGATCGGGGTTAGCGTTTGACATGGCGAAAGTTTACGAAAAGCGCGCCGCTGGCGCGCTCTTGGCCCCCCCAACGTGCCCCGATGCGCCTACTTGACGCCGAGTGCCGCCTTGATCTGCGCCAACGCCGCCGGGTCTTCGATGGTCGTCAGGTCACCCGGATCGCGGCCTTCGGCCAGCGCCTGGATAGAACGCCGCAACAGCTTGCCGGAGCGCGTCTTCGGCAACAGCGTGACCAGATGTACTGCCCCCGGACGGGCGATGGCACCGATCTCTTTGTCCACCGTCTGCGCAATCGCCGTCTTGGTTGCGTCGGACGCCTGCGACGGGTCCTTGAGCACGACGAAGGCAACCGGGATCTGCCCCTTGAGCTGGTCGGCGACGCCCACCACGGCGCATTCGGCCACCAGTGGATTCGCCTGCACCGCTTCCTCGATTTCGCGGGTGCCGAGGCGATGGCCAGCGACGTTGATCACGTCGTCGGTACGACCGAGGATGAAGTAGTAACCATCCTTGTCGCGTGTCGCCCAGTCAAAGGTGCTGTAGACCTGCTCGTCGCTGAAGGTACCGAAGTAGGTCTTGACGAAGCGTTCGTCATCACCCCACACCGTCATCAGCGCCCCCGGCGGCAGCGGCGCCTCAATGACCAGCACTGCCTTCTCGTCAGCACCAACGGCACCGCCCGTCTCGCTCTTCAACTTGACGTTGAAGCCGTACACCGGGAACGACGGCGAGCCAAACTTGCGCGGTGTGTCCTCAATGCCCACTTGCGCCGAGAGGATCGGCCAGCCGGATTCGGTCTGCCAGTAGTTGTCGACGATCGCAACGCCACCCAGTGCGTCGCTCACCCAGCGGGCGGTCGGCTCGTCGAGTGGCTCGCCGGCCAGGAACAGGTATTTCAACGCGGGCAGCTTGTGCTGCTGCATGAATTTCGGATCCTGCTTTTTCAGCACGCGCACCGCGGTGGGTGATGAGAACATGGTCTTGACCTTGTTCTCGGCGCAGATCTTCCACCAGATGGCGGGATCGGGCCGCAGCGGCACGCCCTCGTACATGATCGTTGTATTGCCATTGAGCAGCGGGCCGTACACGATGTAGCTGTGGCCAACCACCCAGCCAATATCGC
>ENA-UOYA01000174-UOYA01000174.1-activated-sludge-metagenome-genome-assembly--contig:-NODE-174-length-90554-cov-7.269439_pt1 | contig 90554 bp, 81 predicted proteins | sample MGYA00238163_ERZ764804 | MGnify/ENA primary metagenome ERZ764804 (study PRJEB28919, sample SAMN05720223) | activated sludge metagenome | isolation source: Anaerobic digester | place: Hong Kong...
TTACCAGGAGGGTAACGATCTCTCCAATTTTCTTTGGGTCCTTGAGCAGTCCGGCTCCAGCGCCGCGATTACTGACGTTCTTTGCTGAACACCCCATATTAATATCGATGAGATCCGGATTATTTTCTTCCAATTTGAGAGCCGCTCTAAGCAAACGTTGAGGATCGTCATCAAATATCTGGTATGAAAAAGGTCTTTCATCTTGTGAAAAGAAGGTATGAAATCTCAAATGGAGATGGCCATTTTCCACATCGATTCCATTGATAAATTCAGAGGTATTTAAAGAAGAACCGAATCTTTGGCAAATCCTTCGAAAGGGGGAATCGGTATAACCATCCATTGGAGCCAATAAGACACGGCTTTTGAGTGAGACTGTTTGGATATAAAATGGTGATTGAAGAGAATCATTTTCTGTCATGATTAATTGGCTAATTATATTATTAACTTTGGAATCAAAATGAGCAATGTATCAAGATTGCGTATAGCGATTTATTCAATATTTTTTTTTGCTTCCCTCATTCTTTTATGCAGCTGTTTAACGTTGGATACTCCAATTGCAGAACAAGTCTCAAACGGAGCAACACAAACTGAATCGATACTCCCGCAACAAGTCAAAAAATTGGAGGAAATTGATATTCCGACTGAGCAAGTAGTCAACGAGACGGCTCAAATACTAAATGTCATTCCTAAATATTCTTTCAGTGTGATCATAGATTATGATCAACATACCGCTGAAATTAATGAGGTTATCGAGTATCAGAACCGAACAGGTGAAAGATTAACACTCCTTCAAATCAGCATTCCACCAGATCATTATCCGGATTCTTTTAGCCTATCTAATTATTCATCAGAGCCTGATTCAGAGTTAATTGCACCAATCGGGAATCATGATCCGTGGGTGGTCGATTTGTCTCGGCCACTGGAAGCAGGTGAAATCATTAGAATGGCCTTCAATTACGTTATTCATCTTCCTGCGACTGCCGGATCATTTGGATATTCAGAACAACAGGCAAACTTTCAAAACTGGTACCCGTATATTCAACCACTGGATTTACACAAAGGATGGATTGATAACGATTATTCCCCCATTGGAGAATACATTGTCAGCGAAAAGGCAAATTTTTTCGTGAATATACGTGCAAATCAGGATCTAGTGATCGCAGGTGCCGGAAAAGAATATGTGAATCCGGATGGCTCCATCACATTTACCCATGTGAACACACGAGACTTTACATTCTCAATCAGCCCCAAATTTCGAAAATATTCCACGGACCTGGGGAATGTTGTTGTAAATGCGTATGTGTTTTCGGATTCAGAAGACTCGGCAAAAGAGCTGATTCGAAATTCATCTGCCGCTTTGGTTTATTTTGGATCTCTCTACGATATGGATTATCCTCACGCAACCCTCAACATTGTAGAAGCTGATTTCCCCGACGGTATGGAAGCCGACGGGATATATTTTCTAAGTAGAGACTATTTGAATAGTTTTGACGGAACGCACCGCAATTATCTAACCATTCTATCCGCACACGAAACGGCGCATCAGTGGTTTTATGGCATCGTTGGCAATAACCAGGCAACAGAACCCTGGCTGGACGAAGCACTGTGCACACTCAGCGAGATTTTATATTATCAAGAGTTTTATTCATCAGACGCCGAATGGTGGTGGGATTATCGGGTCAATAGCTATAAGCCTGATGGGAATGTGGATGGTTCCGTTTATCAATATGATTCGCTACGAAGTTACCTTAATGAAGTTTATCTGCAAGGCGCACGTTTTTTGCATGAACTAAGAACTTTGGTGGGGGATGAAGCATTCATCACAGCATTACGGAACTATGTTTACGAAAATAGCAATCGAATCGCCGATGAGGAAGATTTCTTCCGGCAATTCGCCTTGTTTAATATAGACGACCTTAAGGATCTCTATTTTTTCCAATAGGGGTTGCAACACTTGACAAAGAACAAATGTTCTATATAATTAAGATATGAACACTGAATGTTCTTTTGTCGCGAGAAGTGCGCTCGGGTTTCCGCTTCCTGACGAGCTGCTGGTTGTTTTTGGGCGGCATGGTGGAGCAGACTTAATGCTTGATCTGGCCGCCAGGTTATCCATGAATGGCCTCCTGTACCTGCTGGATTGCGGAAATCGCAGCAATATGTATCGTGTAGCCAAAACTTTACACACATTAACCAATGATCCGGTAACAATTCTAAAAAATATACGGCTTTCACGAGCGTTCACCTGTTACCAGGTGACTGCATTATTGGAAAAGCTGGCATCCGGAACGGCGAGGGCACCAGTTTTGGTGCTTGATCTGTTATCAACGTTTATGGATGAAAGTGTGCAGCCTGCCGAAAGTCAAATGCTTTTTGACAATGTGCTGGACAATTTACTGCGGCTCAGTCAGTCCGTCCCGGTAGTGGTAAGCGCTAAGCCGCTCCTATCCATTTCTAGTCCGCGCTTTGGCCTTCTGGAAGAATTGAAATCTCATGCTTTTCAAGTATGGGAGGAAAGTACACTTCCTGCACCACGGCCTGCGGAAGTGCAGTTACCCTTACTGGTTGATTTTTAGAGGTTAATATGGGACGAACAATTGAATCTGCTACTCAAACCTGGGTTGAAGAAGAAAAGGCGCTCAAACGTTTTGTCAGGGCTTTACGTAAAAGTGATCAGGATTTGATCCAGGAACTCCTTGCTCTTTCGCATTGTCATATTGCTGAGGCCTCTTATGCCAGTAATTTATACCCGATGGATATCTATCTTGTTTCGATGCTGCTTGAGTTATTCAAGAAAGTGAGACGTCTGGAGATCCGTTTGGAAGAACTGGGTATAAATTCTGGAACGGAACAGAGGGAAGGGTGTATGCTTCCGCAGCTTCCCTCGCTGATGGACCTGGTGGAATCCGAGATTCCGAAGGAGACATCTGCCAAAAGGGAAGATGTAGAAGAAAAGGTTGTATATGTAGATTTTCAGGGCGAGGCATAAAAATGAGCACCCGCGTGCGCGGTTGGCTGCTTGATCTTTATGAGGATGCCGTTGACGGCTTGAGTCTGTGGTTTATTACAGAAGAAGGCGCCCGGATTCGGCTGAGACAGAAGATGGAAGTTGTTTTCTATGCCACCGGTGAAAATGAGCAGCTTCGCGCATTATGGAAATTTCTGCGGCGGTATTCCGAGGTACTTGATTTGCAGCGCGAAACGCGGCGTGATGCGTTTATTCCTGAACCGATCACGGTACTCAAGGCCGTCGTTGATAGTCCGTTAAACGAAACACGGTTATTTCGTGAAGTACAGCAGCGCTTTCCACGCCTGACTTATTATGATTCCGATATTTCTTCCAATATCCGTCACGCAGCCCGTTATGGCACCTTCCCGATGGCATTTTGTGACGTTGAATATGATGACAAAGATAGCATCCAATCCCTCCAAGTGCTCAATTCACGCTGGGATTTATCTCCCGTACTTCCAGTACTGCGCGCAGTAACCCTTGAGCCTGATTGCGACCCCACACGCGGCGAACCTTCTGCTATCAGTGTTCAGTTTAAACAGAAGAAGCAGACGCTAAGTTTGAAACCGGCGGATGATTTGATTCACAGGCTGAACGGCATTTTGCATGAGGTGGATCCGGATCTCATCCTGACCTATTGGGGTGATACCTGGATGATTCCTCAACTTTTAAAGCTGTCAGAGCAATCTGGAGAAAAACTCTGCTTAAATCGCGATGAACGGCGCGAAGTACGCTGGCAAAAAGCGTTGACGTATTTTTCTTATGGCCAGATCATCTATCGGCCTGAAGAGGCACATTTGTTCGGGCGATGTCACATTGACGTACGCAGTGCCATGATGTGGCGCGACTATGGACTGGATGGCGTGCTGGAATCAGCGCGCGTAACTGCATCACCCATTGAAAAGGCTGCCCGCGTTTCTCCTGGCTCCGGAATTTCGGCAATGCAGATGCTCACAGCGCTGGAAAAGAACATTCTTGTACCATGGCACAAGCAGCAGGTTGAAGCGTTCAAGGACGGCATGGACTTAATCCACCGCGACCGCGGCGGGTTGATTTATCAGCCTATCGTGGGATTGCATACCGACGTGGCACAGGTTGATTTCATTTCGATGTATCCGGCGATCATTATCAAAGGGAATATCTCTCCCGAAGTGCCCCTGCCAACTGGAATTATCCCTGCCAGTGATGAACTTGGTGTCGTGCCTTTAACGCTTAAGCCCCTCTATGAAAAGAGAGTGGCGTTGAAACTCCGCTGCGGCCAATTGAAGAAGGACAGCCGCCTGGCAAAACGTGAGAGTGCGCGAGCCTCGGCATTGAAATGGCTGCTGGTTGTGTGTTTCGGTTTTTTGGGCTATAAAAATGCCCGGTTTGGAAGAATTGAAGCTCACGAGGCGGTTACCAACGGGGGACGAGAAGTTTTGATCAGGGCAAAGGAAGTCGCTGAATCAATGGGGTTTGAGGTGTTGCAGTTGTTTGTCGATGCATTGTGGCTGAAGAAGAAGGGGTTTGTTACTAAAGGGGATTTCCAGGATGTGCTGGCAGAGATTTCTGCCCAGACCGGGTTGGGGGTTTCGCTTGATGGTGTTTATCGTTGGGTCGCATTTTTGCCTTCCCGAACAGATGAACGTATTCCAATTGCTAACCGATATTTCGGTGTTTTTCAAGACGGAACGTTGAAGGTTCGTGGAATCGAGGCGCGCCGAAGAGATACCCCTCCGTGGGTGGCTGAAACCCAGACAAAGATGCTGTCATGTTTGAGCCGCGCAGGCAGCGTCAATGACCTGCCTGTGGCAATTCAAAATGCATTCAACGTCTTTCAATCTGCTCTGGCTGCACTGCGCGCAGGAAAGGTACCGTTGGATAAACTGGTGGTTACCTCACGCATCAGTCACGAATTAGAAGATTACCATTCGCCCACACCTGGCGCGCGTGCCGCCATGCAAATGTGCGCTCAGACGGGGAAAAGGACCCGGCCAGGGCAAAAAATGCGTTTCATCTATACGCGCGGTATACCCAACGTTCGTCCATGGGAAACAGCCGAGGAAATTAAATTTGAGGATATTGACAGGGTAAAATATATTGAATTGATGGCTCGAGCTGCTTGCAGTGTTTTGCATCCGTTTGGAATCGACGATCTGCAGTTAAAGAAGTGGGCGCATACGACTACGATTGAATTGGAATTAGGTCTACCAAGGAAGGGATATCATGTGCGGAAGATTTACAATCATGACCGACCCCTCGGAGTTACAGGAGTTGTTGGATCTGGGCGATATATCGCTTGAGTATACTCCCAACAACAATGTTTCGCCCGGCCAGCTTGTGCCCGTGGTAACAGATCCAGTTGCCAGAAGCGTTGAAATGTTCAAATGGGGCTTAGTGCCTGGCTGGGCCAAGGATCCTAAAATTGGTTATAAAATGTTCAATGCACGTGCTGAGACTTTAACAGATAAACCTTCATTTCGGGTTCCGTTTGCTCGAAGACGCTGTTTGATCCTTGCAGACGGATTCTACGAGTGGAAAATCGAAGATGGAAGAAAATTTCCATACTTGTTTACGTTAAAAGACCATGCTCCTTTTACTTTCGCCGGGCTATGGGATGCGTGGAATGACACTGAAGGACGCACACTGAATAGCTGCACAATCATCACAACCCGTCCAAATAGCTTGATGGCTCAATATCATGATCGCATGCCTGTGATTCTGGATGAATCAGTGCGCTGGAACTGGCTCAACACTCAACCTACAGAAGCTCTTATTAATATGCTGACACCGATTTCTGAAGACATGATGCTCGCACCCCAGAAAATTGATCATTTGTAAAAAATATATCTAAAAACATGTTATTCTCTGTATAATGAATGAATTGTGTGATCGTAAATTACTAGAATAAAGAGGAATGCAATGAATCGTGTAGATATCGTCAACGAATTGAAAGAAAATCCGGAAGTTGATGTTTTAATCATCGGTGGTGGGATCAATGGTGCAGGAACCTTTTTGGATTTGGCGATCAACGATGTAAAGGTATTGCTGATTGATCGGCTTGATTTTTGCTCGGGAACTTCCGCAACTTCATCCCACATGGCACATGGAGGTATCCGGTACCTTGAAAATGGAGAGTTTCGCCTGGTACGCGAGGCAGTAGCAGAACGGAATAGAATGATTCGCAACTCTCCACACATGGTAAAGCCTTTGCCGACAGTAATTCCAATGTTTAAATTTTGGTCTGGTTTATTAAATGCTCCGTTTAAATTCCTGAATCTTCTGGATAAACCTGCTGAACGCGGTGCACTCGTAATTAAGATTGGATTGATTTTTTATGATTCTTTCACTGGAAAATCACGGACAGTCCCTGCTCATAGGTTCTTTGGAAAAAAGGAAACATTAAAACGATATCCAAGATTGAATAAAGAAGCAAAATTCTCTGCAATGTATTATGACGGACAGATACTTTCTCCAGAGCGATTGAATACTGAGATCATTCTGGAAGGCGAAACAAGAGGGCAACACGCGCGCGCATTGAATTATGCTTCATTTGAACGAATTGATAATGGAACAGTTATCATCAGTGATAAGAAAGAAGATCAGGAGCTTAAGGTAAAACCAAAAATCATCATTAATGCAGCAGGTCCTTGGATTGATCGGGTTAATACGAATCTAGGCTTATCGACCAGGTATATCGGTGGGACAAAAGGATCGCATATTATCGTTAATAATTCAGAATTGCGTGAGGCTATTGGCGAGAACGAGTTTTTCTTTGAGAATAAGGATGGTCGTATCGTACTGCTGTTCCCATTTTTTGATAAAGTAATCATTGGGACCTCAGATTTACCAATCGATAATCCCGATGACGCATATTGCACAAAAGAAGAAGAGAAATATTTCATTGACCTTGTCAAGAGAGTATTTCCAGAAATTCCCATTCTACCAGAACAAATTGTGTTCAGATTTTCCGGTGTACGTCCGCTTGAATATCAGCATGCGAAAACGACAGGTCAAATTACCCGGGATCACAGCATCAAGGAAGATAAGGCAGGCGATATTAGTGTACTGAGCCTGGTAGGTGGTAAATGGACCAGTTACCGTGCATTCAGTGCGCAAGTTACCGACCTTATCTTGTCACGTTTTGGTTTACCTCGTAAGGAGAATACCGAAGAATTACATATCGGCGGAGGAAATCAATATCCAAAAGATAGTGAAAAGGCAGATTATCTAGATCACCTGTCCAAAGCTTACAAAATTGAGCATTCACTGGCCGATATATTATTTGAGCGTTATGGAACACTTGTTGAGAAGATGCTTGAACATTATGGAGAGCAGTTGGTCAGGATAATAGACCAGAAGAATTTAATCACAGAAAATGAAATTGCCTATATAGCAAAAAATGAAAAAATTATCCATCTTGATGATCTTTTGTTGAGACGTACATCAATAGGTTGGCTTGGACAGGTGAATCCAGAAAATATTGATCAGATTGCCACTGCAGCCGGTAAATCAATTGGTTGGTCAACGACTGAAATCGCGAAGGAAATAGAATATACGAAGGGCATATTTGAAAAGAACCACGCAGTGACACTTTGATTGCATCAGATAGAATAAAAAACATCATCCATAAAGGATGATGTTTTTTTATTCGAGCGGGAGCGACGGGGTTCGAACCCGCGATCTCGGCCTTGACAGGGCCGCATGTTAGCCGCTACACCACGCCCCCGAACGAGTGATAGTTTACCATACCCGTTTTCAGGCGTCAAGGAAAAAACTAACTAATTTGTTCCAGAAAAGCAGTTTTCGTTTTCCCGTTTCCAGGAGAACAATTCATCTCGTTTGAACCAGATCCCAATTTCAAATTCGGCTGCTTCCTTTGAATCTGAGCCATGTATGAGATTGCGGCTCATATTTAATGCCAGATCATATCTGATCGTACCAGGAGCTGCTTCAACTGGGTTAGTGGCACCCATACACTGCCGAACCAACTTAATCGCCTCTGGTCCTTCCCAAACCATAGCCATCACAGGTCCGCTTGTAATATAGCGAATCAATCCTTCATAAAAAGGTTTTCCGTAATGGACCTTATAATGTTCTCTGGCAAGTTCGTCACTTGCATTGATAAACTTCGCGCCAACAATTTTTAATCCGCGTTTTTCTAACCTTGAGGTAATCTCACCAACTAAACCACGTTGAACACCATCAGGTTTGACCAATACCAATGTCCGTTCCAAGATTTGCTCCATGAGTTTAATTTTGTAAGGTACTTTCTGCAATATTATAAGCCTTCAAGGCTTTTTCAAAATTCGATTCTGATAGATAAAGGTCACCTAAAGTCTGCCATATCTCATAAGAATTTTGTTGCTTTTGACTTAATGATTCGAGAGCTTCAATTATTTTCTCTGGTGATAATCCAAATTTAATGCTTTCGTCGACCAACGACGGTAATGATTTGCAGTCCTCAGACTCGCCTATGGATTCGATTTTTTTCAAGAGATCAGTTTCATCGAAGTTTTGGTCAGATGGCTGATTGATTTTCTCGAAGGTAATTTCCGACACCTCTGCTTTAATCGACAATTCTGATTCAATTTGATCAACATTTTTCTCAATGTTGGTTTCTTCTGTGGCGATGGGAATTGAATCCTCGATCTCTTCTATTGAAAGATTTTCATCAACCGGTTGTTCCAACAACTCAGATAGACGATCTTCGAAATCCGATCCTGGTATCTCTTCAACCGGCATTTCAAAGTTTTCTTCAGGTTGATCAATATCCAAAAGGTTATCGCGTACCATATCTTCTACCGAAGGTTCGTTAGATGATTCTGGTTCTACGAACTGTCCTCCAGATGATTTTGGTTCAATAGCCTCATCCTTGAACTCCTCATCGGAGGGATTCACTTCATGTAGCCATGATAATAATTCGTCCTTTGAATCACTTGAAATTGCGCCGATATGACTAGCCTGATCCGGGAGATCGGAAAGCAATGGTTCTATGATCTCTTCCTCGTTTTCCTTTGAAACATCTGCAATGACTGATTCAGGTGTTGGAGCTGGAATATTGTGTTCCTCAGAGGCTATTGGTGTTGGGGGAGGAACGTTCTCGGTGGATGCTGCTGTGCTTAGAATATTTTTTACCCACGATGGAATTGTTGTTTTTGTCTCCGGAGCTTCTTTTTCTGAAACCTTTTCTTCGGTCTCTATCTGATCTTCAGATATTTCCTGTGGCAAGGTTGACTCTGACAAACTGTTAATCAGGGCATTATTATCTGCTTCTGGTTGATCACTACTAATACTACCGAGAATATCGTCAATATCGTCAATACTCTGAATGATTTCAGGTTCAAGGATAGGTCCAGAATCAACTAGACCCTTTTCAATCGTTACCTCATCTTCTGATTCGTGTTGCTGATCTTGGAGTGAAGATAGCCAATCAGGCTGATCTGATTCTTCAGAAGATTGTTTTTTATCTTCTGAACCGAAACTCTTTAACCAATCCGGAAGATTTTCGTTTCTTTGACTATCTTCAATAGATTCATTGTTGGTAATGAATTGATTTAACCAATCTGATCCGTGATCATCCGATGGAATTTCCTTCTCTTCACTATTTCTTAATTCTGCTTCAGGTACTGCTTCTTCCCCCCAATTCTCAATGGCTTCTTTTAATTCATCTGAAGAAAGTGGTTCATCCTCAATAATTTCTTCCTCAAATGATGAGCCTGCCAAGTTATCTTTTTCAATAGTAGCTTCAGCCGCGGATTGTTCTTCATCAGACAAAGACTTTAACCAATCTGGTAAATCTTCCGGAGGTGTCAATGGCTCGTTATTCTCTGATGAAAAATCTGGGGCTACCTCTTCATTAGGTTGATAATTAGTAGAATCATCTGCCGGAGTCAGTGTTGTTAACCAATCCGGCAATTCTTCTGAAGGCGTTGCAGCTTCATGGTTTGAACCTGGTAATGAGTCGTTTCGATTTTTTTCTTCATGAGACTCATTCACATTCTCGACCGGTGAAATAGAGCTTAACCACTCGGGTAATTCTTCTGAGGAATCCTCAGCGGTATTATGTTCATTTGAAAAAGCATCTGATTGCTCCTCAGATGCACCCGATGATTTCTGATCATCAGATTCTTTATTCTGAAGTCCATTTGAAGCACTTAACGATTTAAGCCAATCAGGTAATTCATTTGAAGGAACGGCCTTTTCTTGATGATCCTCTTCGACTTCTCTCAAAGCATTTCTTTCAATTTCAGCATTTGATGATTCGGTAGACCGAGTCCACCCAGCTTTGGTAATCCAATCTGGCAACGAATCTGGTTCTTTTTCCGACTGATTTGCTTGATTCTCCAATTCGGGTATGATATCACCAATGAAGGGACTAACAGGTTGGACAAGTGTTGGTTCTTTTGCTTCTCCATTGAACGCTTCAACCTGATTAAGTAAATCAAAAGACTCGGATTCCACAAAAATATCTTTCGTTCTCCAATTCAAATCAATCTGCTTCGTCCAATCAGAGACACCTGATTCGCCTTCTTGTGATCCGGAATAGACCTTCTTTTCAATGATAACTTTTTCATCCGGGACATCTGCAACATTTGGGGTTAGTGCGTCAACAAATTGATAATAGGGTTCCAATTCGATAAGACGCGCTCGATAAATGTTTGTTTCTCCTTTTGTTTCCGTATTGGAAAGAAGTTCATCCAGAATTTTATTTGCTTCAAAACAATATGGATAACTCTCAACGATTGAGGAGGCAATTTCCACTGCATCAGCATGTGCGCCGGATACCATGTACATTTTTGCCAACAACGCCTGGTAATCGATTCGGGAAGGTTCATCCTTAAGAACTGATTTTATTTCAGCAATTGCTTGTTGATGAAGCTCGCCACGTGCATACATTTTTACTAAAGCGCCGCGGGTTAATCGAATTTTTGTGGGAGGCACTCCATCACGTCTGCCAAAAAGCCGTCGCAACTCCTCCTGCAAGGCAAGATTGGAAGGCTGTAACTCAAAAGCCTGTTCCATGTGCCATATCGCAGCATCGAGGTCACGTTCTTCTTCCTTAATGACACTTAATCCAACATGTGTGATGAAATCATCAGGAAAAACCGACAAAATCTTTGAAAACACTTCTGCTGCTTCCGCATATCTTTTACTTTCAAGAAGAGACTTGCCAAGATTTCGATATGTTTCTATGGATTTTGGATAGGATTGCAGGATTACCATGCAATGGAAAATTGCTTCATCGTTCTGCGCCGCTTCAATCAAAGATTCGATTTCACGGTAATAATCGCGAAGTGAAATCATTACCATAATATTTTCCTCCGAATAGTAGGAGACTGATAACAAAAATATTATACAATAGATAGATGAAAAGAAACAACGGCATGTAAACATGCCGTTGTTTGGTTTTATTCTCCGAGGTAATCGCGTAATTTTCGCCGTATTGAAGGGTGCCTCAATCGGCTTAGCGCTTGAGCCTCAATCTGACGCACTCTCTCACGAGTAACCCCCATTTTTCTCCCTACTTCCTCGAGTGTATACGCCTGTCCGTCCAAAAGACCATAACGCAATTGGAGAATTCGGACTTCACGTGGAGGCAACCCATTCAACACATCCTCTAAATGTTCTTTCAATAGGTTGTATGTTGCAGAATCATCAGGAGGTGGTGCCTCATCATCCTCAATGAAATCTCCCAGAACTGAATCTTCTTCATCATCTGTAGGTGTCTCAAGAGAGAGAGGACGCCGAGCAACTTGAATCATGTTTTCAACCTTCTTGGGTGGTACATCAAGCGCAATGGCTAATTCCTCAACAGAGGGCTCACGTCCTAATCGTTGGGTCAGTTGATGTTGAATCCGGAGGAGCTTGTTAATCTGATCACCCATATGAACGGGGACACGTATGGTTCTACCCTGGTCTGCTATGGCACGGGTTACAGCCTGTCTAATCCACCAGGTAGCGTAGGTACTGAATTTGTGCCCACGCCGGTAATCGAATTTCTTGGTCGCTCGGATTAAACCGATATTGCCTTCCTGGATCAAATCGAGGAAAGGAACGCCACGCCCCATATATTTTTTTGCTACGCTGATCACCAGGCGAGAGTTAGCAGTAATCAAATGCTCACGTGCTGCCCAACCGTCTTCAATCAATTTCCGCAGTTCCATTCGGCGGCGGTTATTGACATTACCGCGGGCAAGCTCTTCACGAGCCATGCGGCCACGTTCAATTCGCTGTGCTAACTCAACCTCTTCCTCTGCATTGAGCAAAGGTACCCGACTAACTTCCTTGAGATAAAGTCCGATAGTATCGTCTGTATCAATGTTTTCAAGATCATCACTGGCAGCAGTTTTTACCTCGGATACTTCTTCTTCATTGACAATTAAGTCTTCGTCGCTGGGTTCTTCATGGATGACTTCATCTTCAACATAAGGAATACCGGCACTCATTAATGCGGCAAAAGTTTCCTCAAGTTGTTCTACATCTTGTTCCGCCTCAGGAAAGAATTGAAGAATATCATCGATCGTTACATACGATTTTTGTCTTCCAAGCTCAATCAATCGCGCGATCGCAGGATACTCTTCCTCATCATCATCAAGTAAACTAATAATTGGTTTATCCATTCAGATACATTTACCTTATATACCATCTACAATGAAATCGTTCGTCATAAAAGAATACAGTTGTTTTATTAGAATTTCAATAGCAATTTATCGAGAACGTGTGCAGACACAAAAAAAAACGGAAGGTCACTTCCGCAAAAGTACGTCATTCCCAACAATGTAAGAATATACAAAATATTGATTAGAAAGTCAATAGATAATTGACATCAAAAGAATATTACTGCTTGCAATATATTTAAATAAAGATATAATAATGTTTTTGCACAGCCAATGAACGAAATCTTAACAATTGAATAAACCCTAAGTTGAAATATTAATAACAATCTAATTGGAGGAGATATGGATATTCTTGGGTTAGCCCGTCATGGGCTTAATAACTTTGAACAGATTGCCATTATTGCTGTTCTAGTTATTGCGTTTATTAGTTTGTTGTACGCGTGGTTGTTGAGAGGGACCGTATTGAAAAAAGATACGGGAACTCAAAAAATGCAGGAAGTATGGAATGCAATTCGTGAAGGTGCAAATTCATACCTGGCACGACAACTGAAGTCTATTTTGCCTGCAATCGGAATCCTTTTTGTTGCACTATTCCTTTCTGTATATATCGTTCCCATTAGTCAAGAAGCATTAATTGAATTCCCACCTGAAAAATATAATACCCAATTGATCATGTCTATTGGTAGGGCTATTGCATTCGTTATGGGTGCTGCTTTTTCATTGATCGTTGGACAGCTGGGAATGAGAATGGCAATCCAGGCCAGTGTGCGTTCTGCATCAGCAGCACGCAGAAGCTTCAATGAATCTCTGACGATCGCATACTACGCAGGCACGATTACTGGTATGCTAACTGATGGGCTTGGGCTTCTGGGTGGCACGTTGATCTTTATCATCTTTGGTAAAGCTTCACCAGACACCCTACTCGGTTTTGGCTTTGGTGGAACCCTCCTGGCATTGTTCATGCGTATTGGTGGCGGAATTTACACAAAGGCTGCCGACGTAGGTGCTGACCTGGTTGGAAAAGTTGAGAAAGATATTCCCGAGGACGATCCACGTAACGCTGCTGTGGTTGCCGATCTCGTGGGTGATAATGTTGGCGACTGTGCAGGTATGGCGGCTGATATCTTCGAAAGCTACGAAGTGACCATCGTATCCGCATTGATCCTTGGTATCGCATTATGGAGCAAGGATCCAACCACCGGAATGAAATGGATCGTTTATCCGTTGATCATTCGTGGTATTGGCGTTCTCAGTTCCATCATGGGTACATTTACTGTTCCCATATGGGAAAATTTCCCAATCAAATTCCTACGTGCACACGATGCAGAAGAAGCCATGTTCCGTTCTTACGAAGTCTCGAGCGTGAATACGGTTTTGTGGTCATTCATCGTGGCGATTTTCTACGCTCACGATTGGAAACTGGCGATGCTCACCACAATTGGTGTGGCTTTGGCCGTTGCTTTCAATCCTCTGACCTCATACTTCACATCCACAAAATCCGCGCCTGTTAAAGAAATTGTCGAATCGACGAAATTTGGACCTGCGACTACTATCCTTTCAGGACTTTCTCTTGGAATGGAGTCCAGTGTATGGGCCTTGATCGTCATCGCGATTAGCTTTATCATCGCTACTGCGCTCTACAGCGGATTTGATGCGCTCTATGTTCTCTACGGCGTTGCCATGATCGGTATCGGCATGTTGAGCCATACGGGTAATAATGTAGCCATGGATTCATACGGTCCGATATCTGATAATGCCAATGGTATTGCAGAAATGTCTTGGCATGATCAGACAGATGAAGAGACGAAGAAAGCTCGACAGATTATGGCCGACCTGGACGCAGTTGGAAACACCACAAAAGCCATTACCAAGGGTGTTGCCATCGCTTCGGCTGTGATCGCTGCCGTGTGTCTATTCTCTTCATTTATTACCGATGTCAGCCGAGTACAGACTGATCTGGTAAACAACTATGGATGGAAAATAGACATTCTCTCATCCATTAGAGTCTCCGACACTAAAGTATTTGTTGGATTCTTGTTGGGCGGTGCTTTACCCTGGTTATTTAGCTCACTTTCCATTCGTGCGGTCACTAGAGCTGCAGGCAAGATCGTCGAAGAGGTACGCAGACAATTCAAGTTGCCTGGTATTATGGAAGGAACTACAAAGCCTGATTACGCCCAGGTTGTTGGGATTTCCACAGTTTCTGCCCAAAAAGAATTGATTCCTCTGGCAGCTATCTCAGTATTAATGCCAGTAATTGTCGGGCTTGTTTTGCAAGTTGAGGCGTTAGGTGGTTTTCTGGCCGGGGTAATTCTTAGCGGTCAGATGTTAGCTGTTTATATGTCCAACGCAGGTGGTGCATGGGATAATGCGAAGAAGACTATCGAAGACGAGCCGAGAAACCTTGTCGAAAATACAGGCAAAGGTTCAGATAGACACAAGGCCGGTGTTGTTGGAGATACCGTCGGTGATCCTTTGAAAGACACTGCAGGCCCTGCTTTGAACCCAATGATCAAAGTAGTCAACATGATCAGCCTTCTGGCCGCTCCGGTTATTGTAAAATATCAGGACCTTGGTGTTATTGGCTGGATTGTGGTTGCATTACTATTTGCCGGTGTGATCTGGGCTTTATCAGTGAGCAAAAAACCTGCTCATATTGAGTAGAGCGAGAAACATAAAAAAAGGAATCCATCATGACGATGGATTTCTTTTTTTTAACGAGATGATAAATTATTTTTCAAAGAAACTGGCTGCTAAAACTCCAGGCCCGGCATGGACAATAATTGCCGGTGGTAAATTTGCGATTTGGATTTCTGAAATATTCAGCATCTTTGAAAATTTTGTTCTCAAATCAATCGCGTCATCCATAGCATCGGCTTCGAGAATCGCAAGGTAGGATTCTGGAGCAGGAGGGCATTCCTTTTGGACGAGTTCAATGATCCTGGCTAAGGCTTTTTTCTTGGTTCTTTGAGTTTCAAACTGATTAACCTGACCATCTTTGAACAACAAAATCGGTTTTACCTGCAATAGACTTCCAACAAGTGCAGCTGCAGTACCAATCCGGCCGCCTTTATGTAGGTATTCAAGAGTATCAACATAAAAGTAAATTTTGACCTTCTTACCCATTTCCGTTATTCGATCAACAATTACATCAGGATTATCTCCTGCTTTAGCCCACTCAAGGGATTTCAAAACCAGGGTACCCAATGCCGGTCCGATGACCTGTGTATCAACGATCCGGATATCTGCATCTGGAAAATCTTGTGCGGCTACCGCTGCACTGCGAAACGTGCCACTGACCTTGCTTGATGGGCAAATGACGATTGCCGTATCGTTATTTTTTAAAATCTCTTCAAAAATTGGCGTGTAGAGAGCAGGGGGAGGAGCAGCAGTCTTTGGAAGATTTGATGATGCAGCAAGTTTTGCAAGAAACTGCTCTGAAGTAAGTTCTGTATCATCACGATACGATTTATCTTCAAAAACGATGATTTGCGGCAGATAATAAATCCCTAAGCGTTGGGCATCAGCAGGGGAAATTGTTGACGTAGTGTCGGCAATTATTTTGATCACAATATTTTCTCCTCACAAGGGTCGACCACAATTTTTACATGCAGATTCACTCTTATAGGTAACATAGCCACAATGCGGACATGTTTGGGGTTGAATGTTACCCAAAGGTGCTCCGCATGCAATACAGCTTGATTCACCCGGTGGATTGGGTGTATTGCAGAAATCACATACATATCGCGCTAATCGTTCCGACAGTTCAAAACCTGATCCCAAAGATCTTGCAGTCGTATCTATAACCTTCCAAACTGTATCCACCAATTGAACGTATTCGATATCTTGGGCGATATCATCGAGACGATTGAGCAGCGTCAATGGGTTTCGAAGTGCAGCAATGGTAGTGACACCAAGGCTTGCAGCAATTCCAAGCCAGGCTTGTTTACTGATTTCGACAGCCACGCCATCTTCCACATTTTGCAGAAGAACACTAAGCGCAGTAGTTCCACCTGATACTGCATACGGAGATGATGCAATCTGGACAGTGATGGAATCTCCGCTGCCATAGCTTTGAACTCGTAAATTTCCCCGACTAAAATAACCGGTGATGGCTTCGGCTAAGTCCGTGTTGTGTAAGTTTCCATGATAGATTCGTTGTGGCATAAATGAATTATAATCACATTTGTTACAAAATATACATGGAGCTAAAATGCTTTTTCGCAATATTCGTTGGTTTGCATTACTGATTACTGCATTACTCATCCTGCTTGCTACATTTACTCTAACCAATTTCAATACGGTAAGTGCGCAGCAGCCTACTGGTTCGATACCAACGGTTACAGGTACCCCAAAAGGGCCTACAGCCACGATCCGAATTGGATTATCGGATGATCGTGTGAATGTCAGATCAGGTCCAAGCGTTCTTTATCCGCAAATTGGAATCATCCTGCTTGGTGCAGAAGTACCCGTGGTAGGTAAATCTGCCGGCGGTGATTGGTTGGTTGTTGAATATCCGGGTGTGGAAGGGGGAATTGGCTGGGTTTGGGCGCAGTATATGAAAGTCAGTCCTGGAGAGTTGGCTGTTATTGAAAGTCCGCCTTTACCTGAACCCATTGTAACAGTGACCATAGACCCCACAATGGCTGCCCAATTTGTAACAACGCCTATTGCTACAAGACTTCCTACATTTACAGAACCTGCGCCATTGTCGATTCCCACATATGACAATTCAACAGGGCAGACACTTGGTGGAATCCCCATAGGACTGATCATCATTATATTAGCCGGCGCTAGTATTCTTATTGCCTTGTTTTCATATTTTCAAGTCAGGTAATAAATAAATTACGCATAGACATTACACTACTATTATGGACATAAAAACAGTTTCAAAAAATCGCAAAGCTTTATTTGAATACTCTATTCTCGATACCCTCGAAGCTGGAATTTCCTTAAAGGGTAGCGAGATTAAATCCATTCGAGCGGGTCAGGTCAGCTTGCAGGAAGCATATATACTAATTGAAAAATCTGAAGCCTGGTTAGTGAACTCCCACATAGCTTCTTATGATGCAGCAAGTTACGCAAATCATGATCCGAAGCGACCGCGGCGTCTCCTTTTACACAAAAAAGAAATTTATGATCTCGGAATGAGTGTGAAGCAGAAGGGAGTAACCATTATCCCAATTCGAATGTATCTCAAAGAAGGTCGGGCAAAACTTGAAATTGCAATTGCTAAAGGAAAGAAGCTTTACGACAAAAGGCAAGACATTGCAGAAAAGGACATGAAGCGTGATATTGACCGCGCCATGAACAAGAGGGACTGACCGTCATGATTCATAATCCATGGATTGCAGCACTCATTACACTGGCAATTTGCTTGATTTGGATGAGGCTCAATAATTACATTGCAAAAAAGAATCTGGTAAGTAGTTCCACTTCGCGCAAAATTGTTCATATTGGCACCGGTCCTGTATTCCTGCTGTGTTGGCTTTTTTTTCCAGATCATACTTTGTCAAGATACCTGGCTTCTATCGTTCCTTTATTAATTGTTCTCCAACTTGCGATGGTTGGTTTGGGATTCATGAAAGACGATTCCTCGGTAAAAGCCATGGCTCGTACAGGAGCAAAAAGCGAGTTGTTAAAAGGACCTTTCTTCTACGGAATCGTTTTCGTTCTACTTACCATCTTCTTTTGGAAGACACCATTTTCTATCATTCCATTGATGGTTCTCTGCGGTGGAGATGGAATGGCCGATCTGATTGGCAGCCGTTTTGGCCAAAGCAAGATTCCTTGGAATAGGAAGAAAACATTACTGGGTTCAATTGCCATGTTTCTTTGTGGTTTTGCCTTATCAATATTGATAATGATTCCGTTTATATCAGCGGACATCATTAATTTGTCACCTGGTAGAGTAGTCATTCCTGCGCTTCTAATATCATTGGCTGGAACATTGATTGAGTCAATAACACCCTCTGAATATGATAATATCTCTGTTCCCGCCATATCTCTGATCTTATCTCTGATACTCCTCTAAAGGACAAGGAATCATGCATATCGACATCCATTCGCAGTTGACTCTGGAAGATCTTATTCGAGTGTCTCGTGAATATCAGGAAGTAGAAATTAGCCAGGATAGTATCAATGCAATTGATCTCTCGCATGAACAGGTGATTCGCATTGTCGAGAAAGCGAAACCAGTTTATGGAATCAACACCGGATACGGGATATTTGCCGATAAGACAATCCCTGAGAATCAGATCAGACGATTGAATCGGAATTTGATCATCAGTCATGCAGTAGCCAGCGGCGAACCTTTAGCTTTTGATATCGTCCGGGCAGCAATTTTGGTCAGGGCAAATACGCTTTCCAAGGGTTTTTCCGGGGTTAGAAAAGAATTGATCCTCGGTTTGATGGAGATGTTGAATAAACAGGTTACTCCCATTATTCCCAGACAAGGCTCGTTGGGTTCCTCAGGTGATCTTTGTTTGCTTTCACATCTTGCACTCGTTTTAACTCGCGATGATCAAGACCTGGAAACGGAATCGGGATTTGCTGATTACCACGGAGAGACTTTATCCGGTAAAAAAGCCATGGAGTTGGCGAATATCGAGCGGATTATTCTCGGTCCTAAAGAAGGAATCGCATTGAACAACGGTGCAACTTTTTCAGCTGCCATAGGTGCCCTGGCTGTTGCTGATGCTGAATACTTGCTGCATGTAGCTGAAATCTCTGCGGCCTTATCCATGGAAGCTCTATGTGCCTGTTCTGCAGCGTTTGATGACAGAATTCATCAGCTCCGTCTACAAACTGGACAAATAGAAACAGCCGGCAACATTCGTGCACTCGTTGAAGGTAGTAACCTAATAGATTCTTCTGGCAAGGTTCAGGATGCGTATTCATTGAGATGCGCCCCCCAAGTTCAGGGAGCTGTTAGGGACTCCGTCAGTTATGCACGGCAGATCATAGAAAAAGAGATCAATGCAGTAACTGACAATCCACTGATATTTCAGCCTGGAATGGCACTTTCAGGAGGAAATTTCCATGGAGAACCTGTTGGAATTATTATGGATTTGCTGGGCATATCTCTTTGTGAATTAGGTGCCATTTCTGAACGTCGAACTTTCCGTCTTTCTGATGAAAACCTTAGCAACGGTTTACCTCCGATGCTTGTCGATCAAAATCAAAACGCAGGTCTGAATTCAGGGTTAATGATCCCGCAGTACACAGCTGCTTCCCTGGTATTGGAAAACCAAACACTGGCTACCCCTGATTCCATCCGCTCGCTACCAACTTCGGCCAACCAGGAAGACCATAATGCCAATGCGATGACGGCAGCACGGCACGCGTATGAAATTGCTGAGAATGTCAGGCAAATCCTGGCAATTGAGTTGTATACCGCTGCGCATGCAATTGATTTGAGAATGAAAAATACTCAGGTAAAATTAGGCAGGGGTACAAGCGTTGCTTATCAAAAGATTCGCGAAATGGTACCATATCGTTCTTCAGACGCCTTGTGGGGTCCTGAGATTCATAAGATTAATCAAATGATCAAAAATCGAGATTTTTAGAAAATATTGGCAAACCTATGATAAAAAGATTTTCAAGAAGAGATTTTATGAGATTAAGCATTGCCGGACTTGGGGCGTTGGCCATTCCAAGATTGTACGACGTTCAAGCATACTTGCCGGAATTTCCAAACACACAACGACTGGGAAGAGCATTTGCCACTATTGAGATCAAAGCAAAACCAGATCCTGAGAGCGCCACGGTGACAACCATCTATCAGGATCATATATTCCCGATTCTTCGTGAAGTGATTGGCAAACCCTATGTGTTTTGGTCGCGGCATACTACCTGGTTTGAAACAACTGAAGGATATATTCCTGCAGTTATGGCTCAACCTGTTCAAAACCTTCCAAATACTCCAATTGACGCTCTACCAACATACGGTAGCACTCCAGGTATGTGGGCAGAAGTCACCGTACCATATGCAGACTTAACCATTGATGGAGAAACAAGATATTCACCATTACTCCAGGAAACCTTGTATCCACGCTTTTACTATTCTCAGGTAGTGTGGGTGGATGACGTGAGGCAATCTGATAATGGTGAGACACTATATCATCTAATTGAAAGACATGGCTCTTACGGAGATAGGTTTTGGGCTGATGCAAGGGCTTTCAAACCTGTCACGCCCGAAGATCTGGCACCCATTAGCCCGGAGGTAGAGGACAAGTACATCGTTGTTGATGTCGACCACCAAACCATGTCATGTTATGAAAATGGACAGGAAATCCTTTTTACCCGCGTTTCCACTGGCGATAAGCATGATTTTCAAGGAAATCCCACTGATAAATACATGACTCCACCAGGTGAATACCACGCCATTAACATAAAATATATCTCCTTACATATGGCGGGCGGTGATGCAAGTAAGGCCTCCGGTTATGAAGAGTTTGCAGTTGCCTGGACATCGATCTTTGCGACCGGTGGTGTAGCCATCCATTCCACTCATTTTCACAATGAATTTGGTCGGGTAAAATCTCATGGCTGTGTGAACGCCACACCCGAAGTGGCAAAGTTCGTATTCCGTTGGACTTTACCAGAAACCCCCTATGACCCAGGCAAAATCGAAACTCAAGGATACGCCGGTACGAATGTAAGAGTCTATGATTCAGCCACAAAAGAAGCATAAGTACATAATGCCGCTTCTTGATTAAGGATCATTGTGCGAACATTAACGTATTACTATTCACAAAAAGATACAGAATCACCAGAAATCCTCAAACAGATCCAACAATTGTGTGATGGACTCAATATGCCTGTTGTGGATGTTTGCATCGATGGAAACCGCAACCTTGAAGAAAGGTTCGCTGGAAAGACACCTGTGATTCTTGTTGGTCCATACAGCATCTATCATCCCTTTGAAATGCAAGAGATTGAAATCGCTATCAATGCAACAAAGAGTCTTGATTCAGACAATTCTCAACCTGGGGAAGATACTAGGCCGTCCAAGACTCTGGAGTTCACTCGTTTGGAATCATTTTCGCTCTGGCTGTCTCATAGTTACGTATGGATGATTTCTATTTTTTTAATCATATTCATCGGAACTGCATTCCTCGCCCCGCTACTACAATTGAACGGTCAACCTAAAATTGCTGCCGGGATCTACAAAGTATATTCGATTCTTTGTCACCAGTTGACTTATCGTTCATATTTCATTGGTGGCGAACAATATGCATATCCCCGTGAAATTGCCGGTATCCGCGGATTACAGACCTATGAAGCTGTAACTGGAAAATCCGCAGCTGATCTTACTTTTTCGCGTTCTTTCATTGGCGATGCGAAACTCGGATACAAAGTGGCTATTTGTCAAAGAGATGTGGCCATTTACCTGTCGCTGGCATTCTTCGGGATCCTATTTCAACTAACCAGAAGGAAAATCAAAGGATTACCCTGGTATTTTTGGTTAATTTTCGCTTTGCTTCCTATAGCAATTGATGGCGGTTCACAACTGCCAGGCCTGGCACAGGGATGGCCAGCCTGGATGCCAGTGCGTGAAAGTACTCCACTCCTGCGAACAATTACCGGAACCCTATTTGGAGCAGGAACAGCCTGGTACATTTATCCCTTGATGGAAGAAACAATGAGCGTCACAAGATTTAATCTTGAGAGAAAACTCATGACCATCAGGAAATTATCATCTAAGGCTTCAAAATGAAACGTTTGTATTCAAATGGATTATCCTACCTGCAGTTTGAGGACGGAACTTTCGATGGGGTTGTACATGGTTTCTTCACTCGACAGGGTGGTGTAAGCCCAAACCCTTGGACATCATTAAACCTTGCCACAACGGTAGGAGATTCACGTGAAAACGTGATTGAGAATCGAAAGCGTATTTTTGATTCTGTATCGAGATCTGTTGATACATTATTCGATGTTTGGCAGGTTCACAGCACTGATGTAATCTGTACAGACAAATGCCGTGAGCTCAACGAACCACATCAAAAAGCTGATGCGATCTTCACCGATCTTCCTGAAATTACATTATTGATGCGTTTTGCCGATTGTGTTCCGATCATTCTTTATGATGAACGAAAACATGTCGTTGGTATCGTTCACGCAGGATGGCAGGGTACGGTAAATGGCATCGTACGTCGCGCAGTCGAGACGATTCAGAAACGATATCATGTTAATGCGTCTGATTTGGTCGCCGGAATTGGTCCCTCCATTGGGCCAGATCATTATGCAGTGGGTAAAAACGTGTACGAAGCTGCAAAAACCGAATTTGGAGAGGAAAGAGAAAGGTTGTTTCACCGTGACAATGGGTCCATGTTTTTCAACCTTTGGCTGGCAAACGGATTCCTGCTCGAAAAATCTGGCGTCACCAACATTCATTATTCGAATATATGTACAGCCTGCCATCTGGAAGATTGGTACAGCCACAGAGCTGAACAAGGTAAGACAGGACGTTTTGGTGCGGTGATAGCACTTAAGGAGTAAATTTTGTCAGATATATCTGCAAATTACATCGATGTTCAAAAAAGAATCCATAATGCTTGTTTGAAGTCCGGACGAAATGCAGAAGAAATCAAATTGGTCGTTGTAACAAAAAAACAACCGACTAACAAAATCAATGAAGTGTTGCGGGCAGGGGCTGTTTACCTTGGGGAAAATTATCCTGAACAACTTGCAGCAAAGATCAATTCAATTGACCATTCATATTCACCTCAATGGCATATGATCGGGCATATTCAAAGTAGAAAAATCAACATCATTACTGAATATTTTTCGATGGTCCATTCCCTGGATAATATTGAAACGGCACTCAAGTTGAACAACGCATGTGAAACTCGTGGAATTAAGATGCCCGTTCTCGTGGAGGTCAACATTGCAGGGGAAAGTTCCAAGAACGGAATAAACGCTTCGCTTGAAAGCCAATGGGGCAGCGTAGTCGAATTTATAACGAAAATAAGTGATCTATGCCAGCTGGAACCGGTTGGTTTGATGGCAATGCCACCCTACACGACACATGGTGAATCGAATCGGGGATATTTCCGCAGGTGCAAGGAGTTGTTGTCATTCATTAACCAGAATTTAGCCCTAAAGGGTTTCTATGAGCTTTCCATGGGAACAAGCAGCGATTTTGAAGTAGCAATTGAAGAAGGTGCTACATATATTCGTGTGGGTGAAGCTATAATGGGTCCAAGAAATTACTAATCGAGGGTATAATTTCGAGATGAATTCCGTTCAGACAGCCATCCAACTCGTATTTCAATTGTTGTCGATCATTATCATTGTCGATATATTCATGTCCTTTTTCCTGCCACCAGACAACCAGATACGGTATACGTTGGATCGCATGGTTCAGCCCATGCTCCGTCCGATACAACGATTCATTCCCCCAGTCGGGAACTTCGATTTTAGCCCAATCGTGCTTTTAATTCTCCTCGATATCATTGAATACATAATCATCAGATTGGTATAAGATTATTTGTTATGGAAAAGCAAAGAAATTTTCACCTTCATGATGGAAAGCTCGGTGCTGCGCTCTCAGTGCGTATCACTCCGCGCATGCCGAAGAATGAAATATCTGAAATCATGGATGACGGAACAATTAAAATTCGGTTAACCGCTCCCCCGGTAGATGGTAAAGCAAACCAGGCACTTATCGAGTTTTTGGCCAAAATTCTGCAGGTTCCTTCATCAACTATCGAAATTATTGCCGGTCAGACCGGCAGGAATAAAATCATAACGATCATGAACCTGGATTCCGACCAGGTCCAAAAACGGATCATTCAGAATCTCCCACAATAATCGATCGTTACTTCTGCTGATGTAATAGGCTGAGTAAAAACGCTGCTTCTTCCCGCAACGGATTTTCCGTTGATATCAGCTCTTTCATTTTCGGCAGGGTATGTTCATCAGGTTTATCAGCAAGATATGCTAAAGATAACAGGCGTTCTTCAAGCGTTCCTGAATCGATAAGTCGATATAACAGTGCATAGGGATAAATCCCTGCAGGAACGCTATATCCTTCCTGACTGGCAAATTTGATCAACCAGGACGTTTCTGAAGGGTCCATCCGTTTTGATGGAACATAGTGCTTGACATTCCACTTGGACTCCAGTGCGTGTGCAGCCGCATCACGGACAAACCACTGCTCATCAGAGGTACTCGCTTTTTGCAGTAATTCATCGGCCCAGGCTTCGTTAATCAAACGCAATCCACTGATGGCAGCTTTCTTACTGACAATATTTCCAGTTTCCAACAATTCCTTGAGAATGGCGTGACCCTGACCAGGTTTGAAGGCTAATAGTTCCGCAATAAAGACACACAGATTATCCTTCCCATTTAAAAGGATATCAGCAAGCAAGTCAATTGAGGCATCATCAAATATCCGATATAAAGAAAGGCATGCCGCCATTCTTACATATAATTCCTCGTCACCCAGCAATTCTTTCAGTACTGCAACACTGCGGTAATTATTTTGTCTACCTAAGTCGAGAGCAACCAGCTGCCTTACGGTTCGAGATGGATGATTCTGTAAACGATTAAGAAGTTGCATACGACTTTGTGCATCAATGTCGAAGTAGGTAAACAGTTTCAATCGTAGAGACAACGGAACATGATCGTCAAGGATTATAGGCAGTAATCTTCTGGCAAACGTCGGAAAATTTCCACGATCCTCTTTACAAAACCGCATCTGCTGCCCGGTGAGCATCAAGTTTCTATTCAGATAAGGATCGTTGTCAGCAATCCATCCTGCGAGACAAGTATTTTGACGGTGAGTGTACCTTAATATAAGGGAATCCATTGGTGAATGTAACAGGTATTTCCAATCATCCCTGACAACATACGTTTTCGAATATGCCAACAGAAATCCCATTACTGAAGGATTCGAAAAAGAGAAATATCCATCCCGCTTTTTCGCAAGTATGTTAATTTCAATCAAATAATCAAGAACAGTCTCTATGTTATCAAATCCCTGTTCAACTGTTTTTTCTTTTCGTGAACCCTCACCCTGAGTATTGCCACGACTCTCTTTTATCACCACGGAAGTAAGGGGATCTTTTTTTATGAGATTGATCGTTTCGTCGTGAGAGATCATTAATTTTTCTGATTTGGCAATCTCCTCCGCTAATTTGATCAGTGTTTCAAAAGATAATATCCCGCTTATTGATCTCTGAACATAATCAAACAAATAACTGTAATGACTTGGAACATGATCCAAGGCTAGATTCGCCCAAATTGCAAGGGTTAGATCAGTCATTGAGATGGTTTGTGCATCCTGAAGCAGCCAGAGTGTGTTCAACAAGTAAGACTTTGCCAGTGAACCTTTTGCAGCGGATATACGATTCCAACCATCCACCCAGGATTTAATCAATTCGGCTTTCTGAGTGGTGGTGGGGAATTGGAGAGACAGAGGTGCAAATCCTAATTTATAAAGTCCGTCCGCGTAATTCGGACCTGAAGCAAGCACAATTCGCATTTGCGGATACTTTGCCATGATTGACGCAGTAAATCTGACAGCTTCATGAAATCTATCCAGAGGCAATTCATCGAATCCATCCAGAAGCAAGATTAGCGAAGAGCGTTCTGCTGCACTGATCAGCAGCGTTTGTAGATTCTCCACATCCATTTTGGCGTTGCTTTGATGAATTAAACCAACCAAATCCTCAATAAAAGCCGATCCATCTGATTCTTGATATTTCAACTCTTTGATATTGATAAAGACAGGGAATTTGGTAGAGTCAATCTTCTCCTCGAGGATAAGGGAGGTATATTGGGCCAACAAGGTTGTTTTCCCGCTGCCAATCTCATTCATGATAACAATGTTCCTGCCACCATCAAGAGCTTGATCCAAAGTTAATAGTGGAGCAGGCAAATCTGCATAACCTTCAGGATCGCCAAAGGCTATGGGAAAATGTTGAAATACCATCGGTTCGTTTTCAAGGTAATACTCGGGAGTAGAGTAATATGCGCGACCGATCAATCTCAAATCAACATAAACATTATTCAGTGGAAACAAAGCCGATGCCAGGTGTGATTGCTGGCATTTTCTCAGCATAAAAAGCTTATATAACCGCTCACATTCACTAATATCGCTAACTTGAATTTTCTTTTTCCGGTTTTCTCGGGCAGCTTTTAATTGAGGTTGCATTTTATTAAGACGCATGACAATAAATGCCCCAACGAGCCCCAATAAGAACCCCAAAATGAAAGAAAATAGGTCAACTGGAGGAAATCTCATGTTTTAACCTGCGTAAAGGATTCGTCCACATGATGAACAATATTTAATTGATGACGGAGATTTAGCAGCCTGACATTCAGCAGGGGTTAGTTCAACACCGCACGCCGAGCAGCAGTTGTCTTCTATAACAGCCACCGCAATACCTTTATTCTTTTTTCGCAGACTTTCGTATAGTAGTAATTCTTCCTGATGTATTTGGTTGGCTATTGCCGATCTTTCTGTAGACAGTTTAAGTAGATCCTTTTCCAATGCATCTTTTTCGATAATTAGTTGCGAATGTTCACCCGAAACCTGTGAGGTAATGGAGGTTAACTCTTCATCTGCAGCAATCACGCTCTTTTCTGCTGCTTCTACTTCCATCATGATTTCCAATTGAGTATCTTCTAATTTTGCGATATTCAGTTTAATTGAGGAAATTTCCTTTTGGATGTCCTGTAATTCTTTTGGATTCTTGACTCCACCACCATACAGGGAGGCTTCAGATTGTTCAATTTTGATTTGCTTTTCTTTAATGACTTCTTCAATTGCCCGAAGCTGCCCCTGTACTTCGCGATAAGCAGTTTTCTTCTGTGATAAGGATTCGTCTGCGTGTTTGATTCTCAGATCGCTGCAAATGACAGATTCGATTTGAGCGATGCGATTGTGAACGTAGTCCAATCGTGAATCTAACTTCTGTAAATGATAGAGATGAAATATCGGATTTGCCATAGATGAATCCTAGGATACAAATATAGATAATTATATCTGTATCCGAGTTACTAAATACAATAATCGCTGCCCCAATCAGCGATTATTGGAAAACGGATGGCTTTATAAAAGACGTCAATGGCTACTGATGCAGATCCTGGTTTCCCAGCATACCCAATGCATGAGGAATCACTCCTGCAACCGCTTCCAGCGAATCAACTGCACCGCCTGGACTACCCGGAAGATTTATAATCAGTTTGTCTTTTGCTGTTCCTGCCACAGCACGTGAAAGGATGGCGTTTGGAGTTTTTTGGCTGCCAACAGATCGCATCTGTTCAACGATCCCGGGTATATATTTTTCAATTACTTTTAATGTGACTTCAGGGGTATTGTCACGAGGTGAAATGCCGGTTCCGCCTGAGGTTAATATCAGGTCAATGTCAGATCGCTCAATGATTTGACGTAAAATTCCTTCAATTTGATCAGGATCATCACTTACGATAGTGGAAAAATTTACTTTCCAACCAAATGTTATGACCTTGGAATACAACGCAGGACCTGATAAATCAATTCTTTCATTATGGAATGACCTGTCAGATATAGTAATAACTGCGACCCGAATCTCAGCCAATTTGCTCTTCATCCTTCAAAAATAACTTCCATAAACCATGAATTCCATCGGAAGTAACTCCAAAGAAAAGGCGATAACCCGAATCAGTCTTTAGAATAAAATCATAAAGCTGATTTTTGCCTTGCGTATACTGGCGGGTTAGTCCGTAATTGCCATTCCATTGGATCTCCGTGGTTTCGATTAAAGGCATGATCTCGTTATATCGTGTAATGGCATAATGCCATAAACGGCGGGCAGAAGCCTGGGTGACATTCTTCACTATATTCCCATTACGCAAATCGCGCATTGTGAAGAAAGATTTGCCGCCGCGCACAACCGGGGTAATGACTTCTACGCCAGTGCGCGGAATATCACTATCATGTTCTTCATCCTCCTTCAATTCCACATCTGGGGATGGACCTGTAGCGATTGCCGTGGTTTCAGGGGCAGGTGAGGTGATCACAGTATGGTCTTTACCCCGTAACACCAGGGTAACAATTTCATCCCTAACAGCAAGGTTAGTTTCATCCTCATCCCTGATGAAGATCTTGTTTTCATCCAAGGCATATGGAGGTTCTTCACCGCGCGGAATAAGAATCCGGAGAACCGATTTATCTTTATATTTTTGAACATCCAGGCTAAGGTGCAGCGGAGGACTGATCCTATTCTGAACCTCTTTTTCTAATTGTGAGATTGCCTGGTCAGGATTGGTAATACCCACAACCGGTTGCTGAAGATTAGAGGAAAAGCCAATATACAAAGTTCCACCATTGGTATTGGAGAACGCACATATGTCAGACAAAGTCGCGTGTAAGTTGCCGCCTCTGACATTAATATTTTCATGGAAATCCTGAATGATGTTGGGACCTTCATCTCGTGCAGCCTGAATGTAATCGTATACGGGCTCCAGGGATTGGCGGTGCGGACGGGTGCGTGAAAAGTCGTTAGATTTGAACAAATCCAGCAGGGATTCAAAGCTCAATTCATTCAGCAGGACATCTGTCGATCTGTCTCCGATCCCGGGATTCTTTTTTCTCGCGGTATCCGTACTTAAGCGGTGGGCATCGGATCCCTGGATGCAGTGCATCCTTCGCGGATATTCAGGCTTTGTACCATTGAAGAAGGCGGCAGTCGTTCGAGGTCCCTTCTGATCGAGGTCTGTAACTTCAAGGGCATGTAAATTGCGGTCCTGGGTATAGGCAATACGGGTTTGCCCGCCAAAATTCATGCCGCGCATGGCAACACCGTTGCTTGAATTAGCATGGGCAGCGATTACAATTCCGCCTGCCTCATTAATCACACGATATGCTGTAATCACATCCACCGATGCCCCTATTGCAGGATTACCCTCATCCAAATTGGAAGGAGGAATCCCCAGGTCTAAAAGGACATGCTCGATTTCACGAACACTCTTGGCAGGTGAGAAAAGTCCAATAATATGAAAACCAAATGTGGCTGTAAACTCAAATCCTGGTAAAACCAGAATTTTTTCTATCAAATTACGATATTCCTGTAATTGTTTTTTTTCCTCAGGAAGAAGCCTGCCTAATTTTTCAAGTAATTCGAGTTTCTCTATTTCCTGACGCAAAGCCCTATATCCGGCAATTGTATTGTGGTCTGCAAAGGAAATAATATCGAGGTTACGTGATTCTGCTTTTTTTAGTATTTCCAGAAACGTGACTTCTGGCTGTTGATAATCTGACGACAGAGGTGTATGGATATGAATATCCATCGTATACCATTGTTTTTTGCTTGATTGCTTTAAATGCTTCATTGCATAATCCTATTAGATAACAAAATTCATCTAATTATTGTATCATTTATTGTTTTCTTGTAGTTTAGGGAGAAAAATATCCAGGGTAATGAAAAAAAACGAGCGCCCCCGCTGGGATTCGAACCCAGAACCAACAGCTTAGAAGGCTGGTGCTCTGTCCATTGCGCTACGGGGGCAGGATGACTATATACAGGGACGAATTCCGCGATATACAGTTAAACCAGATAAGGTTCGTAGAATCGTCTCAGAAGGTTTCCCAATTTTATCAGATAATTCTTCTGAATTTAATGGACTGTTGCCATTAGCCAGGAAAATTCTAAATATTGCATCTACCATGGCTGTGTTCTCAGTGACAAAGTTTTCCTGCTTTGCACAATGGTCCATCAATGTTGATTGCAATCCATCCACCTGGCGAATTTCAGCCGTTTCAGGATCGATCCAATCAATCATCATATCACCAGACTGGTTATTAAACGAAATCTGATGTTCCGCACATAAGCAGCTGAAGAGAAATACTCTCCAGTTATTATCGTGGTCTTTCCACCACTCGAAATCAATATGAAAAGGTGTCGTTTTAGTCGGCTTTACCAGGCTAAAGGGGTTGCTTGTCATTTTTAATTACTTTCATCAAGCCTGAAATAGAGGTCCCCGAGGTGTTTCGCCCAGGGTTGAGTGTAAAGTGTCTTTAGTATCACACTGGGGGGAGTTCGCTTGATAACGTTAACAGCAGCGTAAAGTTCCTGGGCATGAATTTGCCCCTGCGGGTTCAATTTTCCCAATTCGCGCATCACGTTCAAGACTATCTTTTCAATTTGTTGTCGCTGTTTGGAGGTATTTGACCAAACCGTATCCATTGCATCGATGTCAGTAACCATGATTGCCATCCGGTCATCAAACGTACAGGAAATGACCTGTTTCAGTAGTGCAAAAACGATTCCACCATCGGCACCAATCAATACAGTGCGAATCCAATCTTTGGAATTTTTATTGCGTGTCGTTTGAATGGTGACTTCACCCGGTGTCTTACTTCTGGTAATGGTCACGATGCTGCCTGGAATAGTCCCCATTCGTTCATACCAATCGCGTAAACCATAAATGTACTTGGAAGGCCTCACAACCCATCCAGAAAATACTTCACCAGAATTTCCATCTTTGAAATTGAACTTTACACGCGGAGTTTCGTATGCGGTAGGGAATAAATCCCTCAATTGATTTGTCAGTGGTAATGTGCCTGCCCGCCAATGTGGATATGAAAGACTGATCGAGATAGAATCTGCAGGTTCACATACCATGGAGGGCTCAAGTTCATCGCAGACGTCTAGAGCTGCCAGGTCTCCATCAGCACCGATTGTTGATAAATCCTCAATCTCCCCTGTATATCGCAGTGTAACAGGCGGTGCCTGCACTTCTGCAGGCTCAAGACGTTTCAAGAACCACAACGTCACACCAGATGGGCCAACTTCGTCAAACCGGCCATCTTCCTGTAACGCAAGATTCAAAGAGAATTCAGTCAAATGAGCGTTAACATCCGTTGGCAATTCAACCTGTTTGATCAATTCAGCCGTTGAGAGAGGCCCGCCCTCTGCCATTTCAAGAACCGCTTCACATAAATTCAAATGTCCAATTCCAATATCAACAACCAACGCTCTGGGAAAATATTGTCTTGCAATACAAACCAGATCTTTGCTTTGCGATAATACCGTCGTGATCTTTTCAGCCAATGCTGAGCCAAATTTCGAAACAACAAAATCAGCATCCAGAAGGGGATCATCGGTCTCGACAATCGGAGCATTTAACTTATGCTCCGATAGATTGGCGGCAAAAGAAATCGTTTCTTTTGTTGCCATCATTACATCGATCACTTCTAATTCAGGAAACTCGGGATTTTTTCCCGGGCGTGTTGATACTACTTTACCACTCTTCCACTCTAGTTGCGGGAAAACGAGTGTGTCACCTTTTTTGTATTGCTTGCTAGGTATGTACTGCTGCCCCCCCGATAACTGCTTTGCTTTTTGAAGAGCTTTTTGTTCTTGAATGGTTCGCTCGATTAAAAACCTAGTAATGGAAAATTTATCTAGAGGACGTTCTGTTTCCAACAGAAAATTGTAAATCGAATCTAAATCTTCTTCAGAAATCGAATAAGTTAACCAAAAATTATTATCTAGTGCCATACACTATTACCATTCCCAGTTAAATATCAAGCCGTTCAATTATACCTTATTTACACCCACTATTCATCAATCATGGATATTCATTGAGAAGCCAATCCAGCGGATCGACTTGAACACCATTGACCCACAATTCCCAATGCAAATGTGCCCCTGCGCCATAATAATCAGTGGAATTATCCACACGACCTGTATTACCGACTTCTCCGATCACTTGTCCTGCAGTAACGAAATCTCCAACCTTTACCTTTAGGCTATTTTGATGGAAGAAGCCACTGTAAACACCCCATCCATGATCAATAAAAACTGTATTTCCGCGGACTGTGAGCGCATCTGCAAAAACAACTTGACCGTCTGCGGGAGCATAGATTGGTAGTGTTATTCCACCTCCAAAGTCTATTCCCCCGTGGAAAGTAACCTCGGGATTGCCATTATATGTCCTGCGAGTTCCAAATAATGAATTGTAATATTGGTATACAGCCGGACTCTGAAATATCCCATTCCAATACCGAGTAGGAGTCACATTTGAAATCAGCGTCTTTACCAGCTGATTTTCTGGCTCGGTAATTTCCGGATCGATCGTCGCGGGATCAACGGTCAATGGCGGATCTTCATCGAAAACACCCGGATTCAATAATAATTTTTGAGAATAGAGAAAATTAGTACCATCAGAATTGATACCTGACAAAGTAAACTCTGCCAGGCCAGGCTCTGCCAATGCATAAACTCCTTGTAAGGCATAGTACATTCCATCTTCATCACTCTGAAAGTACAACGGCATGCCGTTTAATGATCCTGATAATTGAACGGGATTCTCAGATTGTATTTTGATCGATACTGTACCACCTTGAACAAGAGGTAGCGGACTGATCTCCACTAATTGTAGACTGGGGGCAAAAATACTCACCATATTCGTGGAATCTGTTTTTGTATCAAATACAGCGGTATTTGGGAAGAAGTCAGCCATACTTGATTTGCGATTCCAGATTAAAAGCGTCTGAGGATTTCTATCTGCCAATACCGATACTTCCAAGGCAGTTCGTTCGCTGGTGATGATTTCTACTGGCACTAAAGCCGTATTATCACCGGATGATGCAACGATCACTTCAGATCCTGCATATATCTGTGTGGGTGATGTTATTTTATTGATCTTTACGATCTGAGCAATATCCAGACCGTATTCAACTTCAAGGTCCGAAAGAGTTTCACCTAGTTTGGTCGTTAACACACTTAGCGTACCATGAACGTCTTCCAATCCCGGGATGAGTAATTGTTGCCCAGGTGAAATGAGATCGGGATCGCTGATCGAATTGACTCTAATAATCTCCTCAGATGACGTACCAAAAAGCTGAGCTATGTAACCAAGGGTATCGCCAGATTGAATAATGTAGACGGGATAATCTTCCTGAGATTGGGCACTTGCTGGAACTACAGAAATTAGTAATATAAAGAGTAATAACAGGATTAGTAATTTACTTCGCATTTTCCAATACCAGTTTGTCACCAACGGTGAAGTCATCATACCGGCTTTCATGCAGTTCTATCGTGTATTGAGCGGGTCTGGCTGGAAAATACGCGAGTTTCCACTTATGCGCGAGAACTTTATCCACGACTATATGGTCCTTGTCGAGCCATAAAACCGTTATATTGAAATTCATAAACAACATATGTATAGAGGTATTCATGCGTGATTCTGAAGATTCGGGCATAATAATACCAAATGCCGGATCAATGGACTTCTTAAACATTAAGCCCATCAGTTTATCTTGAAACGAATCACAATACTTCGCATTGAAAGTAACGGTTGAAGAATCAGCTTTAGATATTTTGACTATTTTCATAGGATACGTTATCATTATTTATTATTCGCAATACATAGTTTACCACAAGGGAAAACAATGAAGATCACAACCTGGAATGTCAATGGCTTTAGAGCTGTTTTGAAGAAAGAATTTAAAGAAAGTGTACATCTGTTGGATCCTGACATTCTCTGTTTGCAGGAGACAAAATCTCGCATTGATCAACTAAATCCGGGTGAGGAACAGATCGAGGGTTACAAGGTGATTTGGAATGCTGCGGAACGCCCGGGATACAGCGGAGTTGCAACGTATATCCGTGATAATTTACAACTATCTGGTAGTCCAGAACTGGCTGTTGGAAAACCTGAGGCGGATAGTGAAGGCCGAACGATTCGTATCGAATTTGGTGACCTGATTCTCTATAATATTTATTTCCCCAATGGACAACGAGGTATGGATCGCGTTGACTTCAAACTCGATTTTTACCGACAGCTGCTGGATAACTGCAATCAACTTCATGAAAAGGGTGCCAATATCATCATCACAGGAGATTTCAATACAGCTCATAACGAGATTGATCTGGCTAACCCTAAAGAAAACAGCAAAGTCTCAGGTTTTCTTCCAGAAGAGAGGGTTTGGATCGATAAATACCTTGCTAATGGTTTCAAAGATGCTTATCGCGAACTTTATCCAGAAAAAGTTGAATATACCTGGTGGACTTATCGCTTTACAGCCAGGGCGCGGAATATAGGATGGCGTTTGGATTATTTCCTGGTTTCGAACCATTTATTGCCACGTGTTAAAGACGTGGTAATCCATAATCAAATAATGGGCTCTGATCATTGTCCGGTAACACTATTTATCGATTAATGGCTAAGAAGAGTATAATCATCTTTAGATTGCACCAATAACAAGGAGAGGCGCATGCCAAAGCAACGCATTCTAATTGTTGATGATCATGAAGTTGTCCGCCTTGGGCTTAAAGCCTTATTAGAGCAACATCCGCATTTTGAAGTCATTGCGGAAGCTGGAAACGCAAAAGAAGCAATGGAACAGGTAGAGAGATTTCTACCTGACGTCGTACTAATGGATATACGGTTACCCGGTACATCAGGTATAGAAGCCTGCGAAGAGATCACCACCAATTTTCCGGAAATTAAAGTGATCATGCTCACTTCTTATGCTGAAGATGAAATGTTGTTTTCGGCAATTCGGTCTGGTGCATCCGGTTATGTCCTCAAGCAGATTAGTGCTGAAGGATTGATTTCAGCCATTGAGGCTGTTGGCCGAGGTGAAGCGCTTCTTGATCCTGCTGTAACGCAGCGTGTTTTCCAGGAAGTCAGAAGGGCTGTGCGCGAAGAGGAAGCTTCAGCGTTCGCAACCCTGTCTCAACAGGAAAAGCATGTTTTATTATTGGTATCTGAAGGCAGAACCAACCGGGAGATTGCTAAATCGTTATTCCTAGGCGAGGGAACCGTAAGAAATTATGTCAGCAGCATTCTTTCCAAACTAGGTGTTAGCAACAGGGCAGAAGCAGCTGCGTATGCTGTGGAACACAACCTTAAGGATTATCTATAAAACCGGTTTCTCAGCGAATAGCCAGATAACCTGAGAAGTGTTGCCATATAAGCGGCCCAAAAACCATAACTCCAATCACTGCGCTCAAAATTGACGCGATCAGCACTGCTGCTGCTGCAGTGTCTTTTCCAGCTTTAACCAAACGATTCTCTTGAGGTTCGATCAGATCAAAAAAACATTCCAATGCAGTATTGAATGATTCAGATATCCAAACCAGACCAATGGCAAAGACAATCAATACCCAATTGAGTACCGATAATTTGAGCCAAACACCTGCGAGTACAACGAGCAGTGTTGCTACAACGTGGATTCGAAAATTTCTCTGCGTTTGAAATAAGTATCTGAGTCCGGCAAAAGCATTGCCGAGAGAAGCGTGAAAACTTCGGTTCTTTTTCAAATTACTCGTCTCCAGAGAAGTGAGCCATCTTGATTCCCAATCCATCCAAAACCTGATGCTGGAGAGCCCACATTTCTTGCTTTTGATCATCATCCTGGTGGTCAAATCCCAACAGATGCAGCACTCCATGTACCGTAAGCAGCGATAACTCGTTCGCCACAGCATGACCGGCTTCAGCGGCTTGTGCCACAGCTGTTGGATAGGAAATGGCGATATCACCAAGGTATATGGTTGATGTTCCGGGAATTACATAATCCTCTGAAAAAGAAAGCACATCTGTTGGTCGGTCGGTATCCCGGTACGTTTTATTCAGTTCATGCAGGAATTCATCGCTTCCTATGGAAATTGTCAGTGCATACGTTTTGTGTTCGCCGGTAATTTCAAGGGTTGCTGTCGCGGCTTTTTTTATATGAGAAATGACTTTTCGGTCACATTCTGAAACGAGAACCTGAACCTCGATCACTTTTCCTCTTGTGAATCTTATAATGGAGTAGATTCCGTGGTAGGCGGTTTTATTTCAGGATACTGGATGCGGGCATGATAAGTCGTTGATAGCGTATTGTAAAAAGATTCCCTAATTTGCTTTAGGTCACGAAGTGATAAATTCGTGTTTTCAAGCAATCCTTCACCAATCACATAATCAAATACCTTCTTGATCAAAGCACGCAATTGTTCTTCATTTTTTGGCAAATCTGACTTGGCTCGGGCTTCACAACCATCTGCCAGCATCAAAATTCCAGTTTCCTTTGTTTGCGGTTTCGGACCCGGGTAACGGAATAATTCCAAATCGACTTTGCAGGTATCTTTTCCTTGCTGTTCAACCGCACGATTGTATTGATAGCGGGTGATTTGACTGCCGTGATGTTCTCGAATGAAATCTTTCAATCGTGGGGGTAATCTATGTTTATCTGCCAGATCCAGACCATCTTGAACATGTTGAATGATGGTTTGTGCTGCAATGATTGGATCCATATCGTCATGCGTATCGATATTGCCTGGAACCTGGTTTTCGATAAAGAAATACGGATTAACCGATTTACCTGCATCATGGTACATTGCCCCAACCCTGGTGAGCAGTGCATCAGCTCCAATTGCTTCAGCTGCTTGCTCGGCTAAATTTGCTACCAACAGTGAATGCTGATAAGATCCTGGCGCTCGCTGCAAAATTTGTTTTAACAGCGGGTGATCCGACCTGGACAATTCGATCAAGAGCATTGGCGTTGGTATACCCAGGAATTGGGCAAGTAAGGTTTGTAACAGTAATGCCAAACTTGCGGTGGCAAAACCATTTAGAACAGTTGCACCAAACAAGGTTAAAATCCCTACCAGATCTGTTGTCATATCCAGCAACCGGTAGGCAGTAATCACCAATATGCCTGATACGGCAACAACTACACCTGCCCATAGAAAATCAGCGAATTTTTTTCCTTTTCCCAAAGCCAAAGCACTTAAGATACTCGTCACCACATAGAAAATTGTGAGTTCTACAGAATTCGAAACCCCGTGTGTCACTAAAATGCTCAGGACTAAAGAGAAAACAAGACTAATTTCAAAATTGAACAGGGTCGCTAGAATCAATGCATACGCAGAGAGGGGGAAGAAATACGGCATGATCGTCCGGTTAGGGATAATTACTTTGGCTGCATATAAGAATAGCAGGAACCCAAATGCTATAACGGTTAAGTTACGTAGATCTGTAATCGAAGATGAAACCCTTCGTTTCTTAAAGTACAACACTACGAAACCGGTCAGCGTGAGCGTGATCGCAGTGGTTGCCAGTATCTCTTGAAGACCCTGATTTGGTCGGATCAGATCAAAGTGATTTAATGCTTCCCATTGTTCGGCTGAAATGATCTGTCCTCTAAGGACAATAGTTTGGTTTGCTGCATAGGTCTTGGTGACTCCATCAACAAGCCTGGCTGCTTCTTCTTTTGCTTTTGCAGTTTCAGTCTCTGAAAACAGGCTATTCGCCACGATTAGTGGGGTTACGAAAGCTTCAACAAGGTCTGCTTGATCGACCGGCAGAGCATAATTAATCAGACTCGGAATGTTGTTGATGCTGTCTTGAATCTGTGTTTCCCGAATTGTCTTCCGCATGGTTTGCTCAAGCACATTCATGCTCTCTTCTTGAAGGACATCCCACTGACTTTCCTGCAAAAGTAAGATTTCGCTCGCTTGGTCTTCTGATAATGGGATGAATGTGATTGAAGTGAGATCACTCAACTGCTGGACTTTATCTGCCAGGGTGTCATTTCTTACCGATGTCATAAAATCCAAGCTTTTCTGCAGAATATCCAATTGAGTCCGGTTGATGGAAGGATCTGAAGGGAGATAACGAGGAGCTACATTTGCGACTGCTTCATCTCTGGCTTTTTCGGTTAAAACATCGCTGATATAGGTGTCATTGTATGGAGCAACAATATCTCGCGTGGCGACGTCACCAACTTCGATCGGGAGTGCATTCGGCCGGAGAGCAATCGGCAGCAGCAAAGCTCCTAATGCAAGGAGAACTGTAAGGAATAAAAGACCTTCCCGATACAATTTTCGGGAGCTTTTGTTTTCAAAGGCGCGGTTCAGATAATTTGCCACGTTTTTAGGATAACAGTTGACGCACGATTGCACTTACCCGATCCGGCGCAGCCTGTCCTTTGACAAGGGGAAGGAGATTCTTCATCACTTTTCCCATATCACCAGGAGCAGATGCAGAGATTTCAGCAATCACTTTTTGCGCAAGTGTTTTTATATCTTCGTCAGACATTTGAGCAGGAAGAATCTTTTCAAGTATTTTCAATTCAGCTTCTGCTTTTTCAACCAGATCTTTGCGGTCGGTTTCTTTTAACTCGGAAATTGTCTCTTTGCGTATCTTTACTTCCTTTTGCAAAACCGCAATGATACCTGGTTCATCCAAAGTCTTTTGAGAATCGATTTCCGCCATTTTTATCGAAGCTAACACCATCCGGACGGTATTCTTGGTTAAATCATCCTTTTTCCGCATCGATTCATGAAGTAGATTCTCCAATTCATCACGAATTTCCATATTGACCTCGATCCATTTTACTGAATGTAAATCAAATCTTCCAATCCCTTGAATATTTCCGGGCCTATTCCTGAAACATACAACAACTCATCAATTCTCTCAAAGTCACCATAAGTGTCACGAAAATCGATGATCGCTCTGGCTTTTGTTTCTCCAATATTCGGCAGGGTCATCAAATCTTCAATGGTCGCCCGATTCAGATCAATTCTACCCAAATTTCCTTCAGAATTCGCATTCACTTTGTCAGTTTCACTCACCGTTGTACTGGTGAGTTCCATATTCTCTTCGAAATTCAAGGATGCCTGCATATTCAGCCTTTGTGTTCGACTGACAATCAGAATGGCAATTCCTGCGATCAGGAACCCACATAACAAACCGACAACAAAAAACTGCCATTTAGCCTTCATTCTCTACGTTATGTTCCAGGGCGTACATCTTATCGAAGGCGCAAATCGCCACTTCCAGCATCTCTGGCGTGGGTTCGTTCGTCGTCAGCTTTTGGGTTTTCATGTTAATGAAGGAAAGAAACTTGAATACTGGATGTTTCATGTGATTTGCCGCAAATCTCATGTATTCATATGCAACCATAACCAATACTGGAATCAATATCAGTCTGGTTAATAGCCTCATCCATATGGTCAATGGCCCTAAAAGGGAAAAAATGATAACCGAAAAGATTACCAGAATGACAACAAAACCAGTTCCGCACCTTGGATGGTATAGGGAATATGCCTTTACATTTTCAGGTGTCAGCTCAATGGAGGATTCAAAAGCATTGATGGTTTTATGTTCAGCCCCGTGATATGAAAACACCCGCTTAATATCGGGCATTTTGCCAACACCCCAGATATATCCAATCACCAGTGCCAGCCTAACCAATCCCTCCACAAGATTTCCAACGAATGCTGACAGGGTAAACCACTTTTCGAGCAAGGCTGCAAGTCCTGCAGGAGCTAAAAAGAAAAGCGCAATGGCAATGGCAAAGGAAATAAAAAGCGAAATGAAGAGACCCGGCCCCTCGATTTTTTCATCTTCGCCGGTCTGAACGTTCGCCGATATAGTGAGATATTTCGTTCCTAATCCCAATGCGTCCCAAAGAATAACCAAACCACGCAAGAACGGCACTTTAGCAATTTTCGAGGTGTACAATCCACCAAGCTTTTCCGTTTGAATCACAATTTCGCCAGATGGACTGCGCATGGCAGCAGCAAGGTATTTTGAACCCCGCATTAATACTCCTTCGATCAACGCCTGTCCGCCATATGCCGGTAGCTTCAACGATTTGTCTTGTTGATTCTTCAAGGTTATTGCCTTTTTGAATTGTAGAAGAAATGAATTAATGCCTTAACACCTTTGTGCCAGGTCGGTAGATCAAGTTTTTCGTTTGGCGAATGGATCCGATCATCCGGCAAGCCAAAACCAGTTAATACAGAATCAATCCCCAGTATTTCCTGCATATCAGCCACAACGGAAATACTTCCGCCTTCTCGCTTATATATAGGATCAATGCCCCATACATCTTTTAAAGCTTTAACCAACGCTTTAGTTTCTGGCAAATTAATATCTGAAATGCTGGGTGAACCTACACTAATCAAGTCCAACTCCCAGCGAACGGTAGACGGGGCATTGGCTTTCAAGAACGCTTCAAGTTGATCACGTACCTCTTCCGGTTTTTGATCCGGTACCAGCCTTGTCGAGATTTTAGCCATAGCCTTTGAAGGAATGATCGTTTTAGACCCTTCACCGGTAAACCCGGAAAGAAAACCGTTTACTTCCAATGTGGGTCGAGCACCAGTGCGTTCGATGGGTGTGTAACCCTTTTCACCCCAAAGCTCCTTGACACCCGTCTGTTCACAAAAATACTTATCATCCTGGTTATGGCGCGCCAGTTCCTGCCTCTCAACATCCGAAAGGGGCTTGACACGATCATAAAATCCCGGAAGGGTGATCCTGCCATTCTCATCATGCATTTTGCTGATCAATTCACAAAGCACCTGGGCTGGATTATGGATCACTCCACCGTAGGAACCAGAGTGCAGATCACGTTCGGGGCCAAAGACACGAATTTCAAAATAGGAGAGCCCTCGAAGTCCATAAACAATTGTCGGGGTATCTTTTGCTGCCATTCCAGAATCTGGATTCAGTGCAATATCAGATTTCAACAACTCCTTGTGTTCTTCAAGGAATTTCTTAAAATTCAACGATCCGATTTCTTCTTCACCTTCCAGGATAAATTTAATATTCACTGGAAATGGTGACGTTTTCATAATAGATTCGACAGCAGCGATGCTGGCGAAAATTTGACCCTTCATATCTGATGCGCCACGGGCGAACAGTTTATCATCTTTAATCACTGGCTCAAAAGCCGGAGAGTTCCATAACTCCACTGGATCTTCCGGTTGCACATCATAATGACCATAGATGAGTATGGTAGGTTGACCTGCACCTGCATGCAAATGATCACCATACACAATCGGGTGCCTGGCAGTTGGAAAAACCTCAACATGCTCGAGGCCAATTGAGGTTAGTTTTTTTGCAATGTGCTGAGCTGCATGTAAAACGTCAGCCTTGCGCAGTGGATCAGTGGAAATCGAGGGGATTTTAACAAATTCGATTAATTGGGAAAGAAAATCTTGTGAATGTGATTCAAAATAAGAGAGCGCTTCGTTTTGCATCATCTTGAATTCTCCATGTTTAGTTTGGGTAATTGTATCATTTTATGCATACAACAATTATACGCACTAGTGTTTATGCTAAAATATTTTTACATAGAATAATGGAGCAGGGATGTTAATCACTAATTGCAGAATCATAACCTGGGAAAATCCAAATCGAATTCTAAACGGTTGTGCGGTGCGTATTCAAGAAGACCTTATCACGGAGGTCTGTAATGAACACGACCTGGTGAGTCGATACCCGGTAGAAGATAGAGTGGATGCCCATGGACAGATTCTGATGCCGGGATTGATTTGCGCACATACGCATTTCTACGGTGCATTTTCCAGGGGGATGGCCATTCATGGCGACGCACCTGCCGATTTTCCAGCAATTCTAAAACAACTATGGTGGCCACTTGATCAATCCTTAGTCAAAGAAGATGTTTATTACTCAGCAATGGTTCTCCTGATCGATGCAATCAAACATGGTACAACAACCGTATTCGATCATCATGCTTCGCCGCAATATATAACCGGGTCATTGGATACCATAGAAAAAGCTTTGCTCGATACAGGTGTTAGAGGAAGTGTCTGTTATGAGGTTACGGATCGCGGTGGTTTCGAAAAAGCAGAAGAGGGGATAGCGGAAAACGTACGTATGATCAAGAAGCTGGCCGATCATCCGGCTGGTTCACTGGTGACAGCCAGTTTCGGTCTGCATGCCAGTTTTACTTTATCAACACAGACACTTGAAAAATCCACGAAGAGTATTCCAGCAGGTGCCGGATTTCATGTGCACGTAGCTGAACACCAATCTGATGAATATGATAGTGTAAAAAAGTCGCAGATGCGCGTAGTCGATCGTCTTCATCATCACGGTATGACTGGGAAGAACTCAATTTTCGTTCACGGAGTACATCTCGATCAAAAAGAGTCACAAATCCTCTCTGATACCAGTACCTGGCTGACCCACCAACCAAGGTCAAATATGAATAATGCAGTGGGAATGGGGGATGTAGAAGGCTATTTACGCCTAGGGATTCCAGTCTGTATCGGAAATGATGGTTTTTCATTTGCTATGTGGGATGAATGGCGCGCATGTTATCTTGCACATAAATTATGGAAGCGTGACCCTCGTGCCATGCCAGGTGACCAGGTGATCCGGATGGGTGCAAATAATAACGCCAGAATGGCAAGTCATTTTTTTGGTGCAAACATTGGCGTCATCGCCCCCGGAGCAAAGGCTGATTTGATCCTGGTCGATTATGAGCCAATCACTGATATGACCGAGGGAAATCTTCCCTGGCATATTCTTTTTGGTTTCAGGGATTCAATGGTTACCATGACCATGGTCAACGGCAAAATTCTGATGCAGGACAGACAGTTGCTTCTAGATGAAAAAAAGATCTCATCAGAAGCTGTGCGGCTTTCAAGGGAAGTCTGGAAGAGATACGCAACACAATTTTTGTAGAAAACGAGGGTCAAATGAGTTATCGAATTGCCATCATTGGTGGTACAGGCAAAGAAGGTAAGGGTTTGGCATACCGTTGGGCACTGGCAGGCCACGAAGTAGTTATTGGATCCCGTCAGATCGAGAAAGCCCAACTAGTGGCTGACGAAGTCAACATGTTATTGGGCGGCAAGAAGCCTACCGTCGTTGGTTTGGAGAATTCGCAGGCAGCAGACTGGTGTGAAATTGTAACCCTGACCGTACCGTTTTCTGCCCATGTGCCTATGCTTGAAAGCCTGAAAGAGATCGTAAAGGGAAAAATACTGATTGATGTTACTGTTCCGATTGTCCCTCCGAAAATCACCACTGTTCAAATGCCTGAAGCAGGGAGCGCCGGTAAAGAAGCTCAGGCGATCCTTGGGCCTGAAACCCGTGTGGTATGTGCCTTTCAAAATATTTCGTATGAACGTCTGTTGAAACAAGGCGATATCGCTTGTGATGTACTGGTATGCGGAACAACAAAAGAAGCCAGGGAAGTTGTTCTGCAGCTCGTTGAAGATGCAGGGATGACAGGTTGGGACGCTGGGGTATTAGAAAATTCCATGGTGGTTGAAGGATTAACATCATTACTTCTTTACATCAATAAGAACTACGGCAGTAAAGAAGCTGGCATCATTATTACTGGCGTACAAAGAGATAGAAAAGTTGAATAATCCACATCAAATTATCTTTACTGCTATTGAAGGAATACCAGTCATCAAATCCGGTGATGATCTAGCCCGAATCATTTATTCCAAATGCATTGATCAACACCTTCAAATTACTGATGGTGACATTTTTGTACTGGCCCAGAAGATTGTTTCAAAAGCTGAAGGCCGTCTTGTGGATCTTCGTAGTGTATCACCGGGAAGAAGAGCAAGAACAATCGCAAAAAAGACCCTCAAAGATCCCAGATTGATTGAATTGATTCTTCAGGAAAGCAAACGTGTACTGAGAATTCGCAAGGGATTGATCATTGTCGAACACCGTAACGGGTTTGTGTGCGCAAATGCAGGAATTGATCATTCGAATTCGATTGATGGGATTGACGCTGAACACTTTGTTCTCTTGCTGCCAGAGAATCCAGATATTTCAGCTTTTCGTATTCGGGAGCAATTACAAAGACTGTTTCATATCAATATAGGTGTACTCATTATCGATTCTCATGGACGCGCCTGGCGGAATGGAACGGTTGGAACCAGTATTGGCATTTCCGGATTGCCCGGGTTGGTGGACCTGCGAGGAAAAAGTGATCTTTTTGGGTACAAATTGAAAGCTACCCTGGTCGGCGCCGCCGATGAATTGGCAGCAGGCGCATCACTATTAATGGGGCAGGCAAGCGAATCATTACCTTGCATACTCGTTAAAGGATTTCCATATCCATTGCGCGAGTCTTCTCTCAATGAATTGATTCGTTCGAAGGAATCGGATCTTTTCCGATAAATCCAAAACAGGAAGATTAATTTATGAAAGTGATTGCTCTGGCAGGAGGAGTAGGCGGCGCTAAACTGGCAAACGGTTTAACTAAAATATTACCTGCCGGTGACTTGACAGTCATTGTCAATACCGGTGATGATTTTCGCTACTCAGGTCTCTACATTTGTCCTGACCTGGATACCGTAACTTATACACTGGCAGGTCTCAATAATCCTGTCACCGGATGGGGACGCAAGGATGAAACATGGAAAGTAAATGATGAACGCGAAATCCGGGGATACCCATCTTGGTTTCACCTGGGTGATAAAGATCTATCGCTGCATATGGAAAGAACACGTTTGATCGAAGAAGGTTATTCTCTAACCGAGATTACCCAATATTTCACCAAAGTATTTCAAATTTCTCAAAATATTTTACCCATGACCAACTCCAGTGTCAGGACGATGGTCAACACCAAGGAGATGGGTCAACTTGGTTTTCAGGAATATTTTGTAAAGCACAAGTTCCAACCTCAAATGACTTCCATTGAGCTGGATGGCATTCACTCTGCCACCCTTTCGGATGAAGTGAAAGCCGCACTGAAATCGTGTGACCTGGTCATCATATGTCCATCGAATCCCTTTGTCAGTATCTATCCAATCATCTCCGTACCAGGGTTGCAAAACTTGCTAAAAGACAAACCTACACTTGCAGTCAGCCCAATTATTGGCGGAAAAGCCGTCAAGGGACCGGCTGCAAAAATGTTCAGTGAATTGAACATGACCCCAACCAGTTTCAATGTCGCCAAATTTTATCGTGGACTTATTCAAGGTTTTGTTTTAGATCACTCTGATGAGGCTGATATAAATGTAATTGACCAGTGGGGTATAATTTCAATGGTTACTGATACCTTAATGGTTGATATGGATATGCAAACTAAATTGGCAAAGCAAGTGATCAATTTTGGCTGCACTTTAGCAAGAGGAAATCAAGCATGACGCTTTGGGCGATCGTACCGGTAAAACCGCTCAGAAGAGGAAAATCAAGGCTTTCATCCGTATTATCACAGGATGAACGTACCGCATTGAATCAGAGTCTGTTAATTAATTCTCTAAAGACTCTTTCCTCAGTGAATGCCATTGACACCATACTTGTTGTGAGCAGGGATCCTGCTGTACTGACAATAGCCCGTGATTATGGCGCCCGAACGGTTTTGGAAGATGGCAGTCCTGAATTGAATACGGCCTTGCGCAGGGCAGCATTGGTCGCAAAGACTTACCTTGCCAACGAAATCATGGTCATACCAGCGGATCTTCCATTGCTTAAGAAATCTGATATAGAATTTATCCTTTCTCGTGCAGGTAAACCTCCGGAAATAATTATCGCGCCAGATCGCCGGCGAGACGGCACAAATGCCTTGTATATCAATCCTGCGGGATTGATTCAATTCAGTTATGGTCCTGGTTCTTTCGAGCGGCACCTTTCACTTGCTGAAAAGGTTCAAGCTCGCGTAGATATTATCGAAATTTCATCATTAGGTCTGGATCTTGATCTGCCAGAAGATCTCGAATTGTTAAAGACATTTACCGAGACAAAATAATAAAAGGAGTCAATGGGATGATACAGCGCATGGCATTATACCTGCAGGATGCACACGATCTGCGTGATGGACTTGATTATGTTCAGTATGCTGAAAAACGCGGTTTTGAAGCCGTTTGGCAGGCTGAAAGCCGGCTCGTCCGCGATGCAATCGTTCCCATGGCAGCCTACGCAGCAGTGACCAACACGCTCAAAATCGGATCGGGAGTGATCAATAACTGGACTCGAAATATTGGACTCCTGGCATCTACCTTTCTCACCTTGGATGACCTTGCTCCTAACCGGATCATCTGCGGTATCGGAGCCTGGTGGGATCCACTGGCACGCAATGTAGGAATCGACCGCAAGAAACCACTGACTGCAATGAAAGAGACCATCACCGTAATGAAACGACTGCTAAATATGGAAAGGGTCACATTCGACGGCGAATTCGTCCACGTCAATGGAATTGAATTGGATGTCGTTCATGGCAGAAAAGAACCGCGTCATGTTCCGATATATATCGGCGCAACCGGCGATAATATGATGGAAATGACTGGGGAGATCGCGGAAGGCGTTGTTTTGAATTACTGCGTTCCTCCTGAATATAATCACAAGGCGATGGAACTATTATTGAGCGGAGCCAAAAAAGCGGGAAAGACCCTGGATGAAATCGACCGCCCCCAATTGATCGTATGCTCGGTGGATGAAGATCATGACAGAGCAATTGATACCACACGCGAACTACTTACCCAGTATTTAGCCCAGCAGCCGCACATTGCCAAGGCTTCAGGGGTTTCACAGGATGTTGTCGCCAGTATTCAATCGATCCTTGGATGGCCTGCGACACATGAGCAAATTGCCAAAGCCAAGCACCTTGTTCCCGAGGATCTGATCAATCGCATTACTGCCTCCGGAACACCTTCTGAGGCGAAGGCGAAGGTAGCAGAATACTGTAAAAACGGATGCACTTGCCCAATTCTTTACCCCGTTGGCGGCGATGTAAAGTTACTAATTGATACATTCGCGCAAAAATGAGTCCATTATAGCGAAACAAAATTCGAGCGTTCTGAAAGGCAAAGAAATGATCAAGGGCTACTATCGACCAAATACACTCGATGAAGCACTCAAACTTCTTGATGATCCAACAAATATCCCGATCGGAGGTGGTACAACACTTACCTCAAGCACACGGGACGTTTCGGTGGTTGATCTTCAAAATCTGGAATTAAATTCAATTCGGGATGAAGACTCATCCTTGAAAATTGGTTCTACCGTCACCCTTGAAATGCTTGCGACTCATTTCGATCATTCCTTGCCAATAAAGGAAGCCATTAAAGTTGAAGCTTCCAGGAATCAGCGTCAACAGGTAACAATTGCAGGTCTGGTGTGTGCTTCCGGTGGAAGATCACCCTTATTAACCCTGTTGATGGCAATGAATCCCGTCATGAAATGGCAGCCCGGGAATATCGATATTCCTTTGGGAGAATACCTTCCACAGAGAAAATCATGGCGAAAAGGCAGCCTGATCACAGAATTTGAGTTTGAAAAGAATCAAAAAATTGCTTTTGAGTCCGTTGGCAGAAGTCCCTACGATGTACCGATTCTTTGCATGGCATTGGCCCGATGGTCTTCAGGCCGTTTACGGATCACAGTGGGAGGCTTTGGAGATTCTCCAATGCTGGTGATGGATGGGAATATGAACGACGATCTGGAACTTGCAGTAGAAAACGCCCTCCTATCATTGTCTGACGAATGGGGTACCGCGGAATATCGTATCGCCGCAGGAAAAAAGATAGTCCTCAGACTTAAAAATGAAATGATATAGTCTCCACGGATGATGTATATGATCATTAAACTTGAAATCAATCACACTAAATCCAGTTTTGAAGTTGATCCCGGGGATAGCTTGCTGAAAGTTTTACGAAGCAACGGTTACTTTGGCGCAAAATTTGGCGGCTGCAAATCCGGCGAATGTGGAGCCTGTACAGTGCTCATGGATGGGAAACCGGTTAACTCGTGTTCCGTTCTGGCAGCCGCTGCAGAAGGTCATTCAATAGAAACCATCGAAGGTATTGGAGAATATCCGCAACAAGGCTGGAAAAAAACACGCGGGATAACTAACCTACAACGGGAGTTTATTAATTCCGGTGCCATTCAATGCGGTTACTGCACCCCGGCAATGATCCTGGCTGCTAAATCTCTTCTAGACAAGGAAAAATCTCCAACTGAAGAACAGATTCGGGATTCGATTTCGGGTGTTCTTTGCCGGTGCACTGGCTACCTGAAACCCGTACAAGCGATTGAAGCGGCGGCAGGTTTTCAGAATGTCCATTACAAACCTGATATTTTTTCCAGCGTTAAGGACAAATCCTTTGAGCGCATCGGCAAAGAAGATCCCAAGGTCGATGCATTTAAACTTGTCCAGGGAAAGGCTGCATTCACCGACGATTTTGAGATTCGCGATATGCTTTATGCAAAAGTTCTGCATAGCCCAATCGCTCACGGGTGGATCAAAGACATTAATGTCGACGCAGCAAAGAATCTTCCCGGCGTTAGAGCGATACTTACTTACAAGGACATACCGCGAGTAGCATATTCAACTGCCGGGCAATCTGACCCGATTCCTGGTCCGCTGGATATGTTTTCTCTCGATCGAAAAGTCAGATTTGTGGGTGACAGGGTTGCTTTTATAGCTGCCGATACTGAAGAAATTGCAGAACAGGCTCTGAAACTGATCAAGGTGGAATACGAAGAACTTCCTGCGCTATTTGATTCCGAAAAAGCCATGCAGCCTGGAGCGCCCATCCTGCACGATGAATCTGAATATGTCAACTTTGGCGAATCTGATCCGAAAAAGAACCTGGCTGCCGCAATTAGAATCGACATCGGTGATGTTGAAAAGGGATTCTCGGAGGCCGATGAAGTATTTGAGAATGTCTTCGAAGTTCCAAAAGTTCAGCAAAGTCACATCGAACCACACGTGGCATTGAGTTACTGGGATGAAAACGATCGCATGGTCATTCGCACCAGTACCCAGGTGCCATTTCACGCACGCCGTATTCTGGCTCCTGTGCTTGGGTTGCCTGTTAAACGCATTCGGGTAATCAAACCCAGAATCGGTGGTGGTTTCGGCGGTAAACAGGAAGTTCTGATCGAGGATGTGGTAGCTCACCTTACGATTGCTACCGGAAAACCCGTACGATACGAGTACACTCGTGAAGAGGAATTTATCGCAGCTCGCTCCAGGCATCCAATGAAAATATGGATGAAGACTGGCGTCAAGAAAGATGGAACGATCACTGCCAACGAAATGAAAGCGCTGACGGATACAGGTGCTTACGGCTGCCACGCCTTGACCGTAACGGGTAATACAGGTCATAAAGCCATGGCTCTTTATGTAGGTGATGGCAAATACCGTCAATCGCCAAATATCCGATTCCACGCGGATATTGTTTACACCAACCATCCGCCTGCGGGCGCATATCGTGGTTACGGCGTACCACAAGGTTATTGGGCAGTTGAACGGCAGATGGAATTAATCGCTCGAAAACTTAACCTGAATCCGATCGATTTCAGGTTAAAAAATGCATTACGTCCTGGTGAACTGCATCCATTCAGCACGGCCTGGAGTGAGGGACGTGAGCCAAGACCGGAAACTGTTCATCTGATCGAACTGGAGAAATGCGTCGAACATGGGCGCAAAGCCATTGACTGGGATCAAAAGTATGGCAATCCGACCTGGCATACAATTCCCGGTAAACCGCATTTACGAAAAGGCATCGGTATTGCGCTGGCGATGCAAGGCACAGCTATTGCCTATCTCGATATGGGAGGTGCCAGTATTAAGTTGAACGATGATGGCTCCTTCAACCTGCTCATCGGCGCTACCGATCTCGGAACGGGCTCGGATACTGTACTGGGACAAATGGCAGCGGAAATCCTCGGTGTTCCGCTGGAAGATATCATCGTCTATTCCTCAGATACCGATTTCACGCCTTTTGATAAAGGAGCATACGCTTCCAGTACTACTTATATTTCAGGTGGTGCAGTTGTCAAAGCCGCAAAAATGGCAGCTGAAAGAATCAAAATCAGGGCGGCAGAAATGTTAACTACTGATACTTACACTGCCAATCCTGACGAAATTACATTAAGTCAGAGCAAGGCATTTGCAGCGGATGGAAGAAGCGTCACATTGCAGGAGATCGCTCTATCTACATTGCATCACCGCGATCAGGAACAAATCATGGGCATTGGCTCATTCGTATCTCCGGCTTCTCCTCCGCCTTTCGCGGCTCAATTTGCAGAGATTACCCTGGATATCGAGACAGGAAAGCTGATCGTAAACAAGCTGGTGATGGCAGTCGATGCCGGAGTCGTAGTAAATCCGCTAACCGCTTCAGGGCAGATCGAAGGAGGCATGATCCAGGCATTAGGTTATGCCGTTTGTGAAGAAATGAAATATGACGAAAATGGAGAAGCAAGGGAGAAAGATCTCAAGGATTATCACATCTTTAGGTCCGATGAAGTTCCACAATTGGAAACCATATTTGTTGAATCCTTTGAACCTTCACATCCTTTTGGAATCAAAGCAGTAGCAGAAATCCCTATGGACGGTGTGGCTCCCGCCGTGGCTAATGCCATTGCGGATGCCTGTGGTGCACAACTCTACCAAAATCCGGCAACTCCGGAGCGTATTTGGAGAGCCTTGAAAGCGAATAATTGAGATGACAAATTATGACTAATTCTCCTACATACGTGATCGGACATGTTAATCCTGATACCGACTCCATTGCTTCAGCCATGGGTTATGCATGGCTGCTCCAGGAACGAGACGGCACCGAAACCATTGCTGCACGTGCAGGAGCTGTGAATCAGCAGACCTCATGGGTATTAAAATACCTCGGATTGGAAGCGCCATTACTGGTAACCGATGCTTCACCCCGTTTTTCATCGGTAGTCAGAAGGCTGGATATCAATACTCCGAGCGTTCCATTGCGTGTAGCGTGGACGTTGGCTAACCGGACTGGTGGAATCGCTCCCGTCGTTAATGAAGACGGTACACCATATGGATTGATTACAGGCAGAAGCCTGTTTAATTACCTTGGAAAACTTGTCGGCACCAGCTTGAAATCACAGGATGTGCATCTTAATAAGATCTTGGAATTACCATGCAAAGAAGCAGCCGACACAGAAGTCTCAAAATATAATGTCAATACGAAAATACGCGATGTCATCAACCGAATATTAAGGGAAGAAGGTGATGAGGTCTGGGTAGTGGATGAATTTGGCAGGTATGTTGGTATCTGCCGTCAGCGAGACCTTTTAAATCCTCCACGGTTGAAGATTATCCTGGTTGATCATAATGAACCAGCCCAATCGGTGGCTTCATTGGAAGAAGCTCAATTGATCGAAATCTTGGACCATCACCGTTTGGGAAATCCATCCACCCATATTCCAATTCGAATGACAGTCGATATTGTCGGCAGTACCAGCACGCTGGTGTCCGAGCGAATCGAAGATTCCGGATTAAGCGCCCCGCCAAAAATTGCCGGAATGATGCTGGCTGGCTTGTTATCTGATACATTGATTCTCACTTCACCTACCACCACTTTCCGAGATAAAAGTGCAGCTGAACGCCTTGCACGCTGGGCATTTATTCCTGGAAGTCCTCTTGAAAAAGAAACAATCCGTTCTTATGGTGAGAATATTCTTAAAGCCAGTGCAGGCTTGGGCAATCGATCACCTCAGGAAGTCGTCGCAAGTGATATGAAAGTCTACTCAGCCGGTGGAAAAGATTTCGCAATAGCACAGACTGAAGTCAGCGATTTACATGAAGTATCCAAACTTGCTGATCCTTTGATGGTTGCACTTGATAACCTTCGAAAATCACGGAATTATTCTTTTACCATGTTAATGGTCACCGATGTGGTTCGTGGATCGAGCCGAATTTTGATCTCAAATCCACCTGCAGAACTGGAAGACCTCCCGTATATCCCTCAGCCGGATAACACCCTCCTTGCAGAAGGAGTGGTTTCGAGGAAGAAACAACTATTGCCCGTTGTATTGGGGCTTCTCGAGGATTAAATGTCAATCATGCAGGAAATTGCCGAGTGTGAGAAAAATGGCACCTCTGTTGCCCTGTGCAGCATCGTATCGGCCAGAGGATCCACTCCACGGCACGCCGGCAGCAAAATGCTGGTGTTTCCCGACGGGCATATTTCCGGAACGATCGGCGGCGGTGAACTTGAACAGCTCATTATTCACAACGCGCTCGACTGCCTGGATGAGGGGGTAGCTCGATTAATTCCATACGATTACATCGAAAACAAGGAAATTCGTGAGGCATCACCAAGCGGAAGTGTAGAAGTTTTCATTGATCCCATCATGGCTAAAGTATCTTTGGTTGTTGTTGGAGGGGGGCATATTGGACAGAAAGTGGTTTCACTGGCACACTGGCTGGGCTATCGAGTTGTCATGAGTGATGAACGGGACGATTATTGCGATCCTTCCAAGGTTCCCGGTGCAGATGCTTATTTCTGCTGCAAAATATCTGAAATCCCGTCTAAAATTGAAGTCAATAATCAGACCTACTTTGTATTCACCACGAGAAATGCTGATGTCGATATTGAAGGGCTGCCCGCAATCCTGGCCACTCCTGCAGCATATATCGGGGTTATTGGGTCCAGGAGGCGGTGGGAAGCGACAAAGAAAGGATTGCTTGATAAGGGGATCAATCCAGACTTAATTTCACGCATCCATTCACCAATTGGTATGGAATTGCACGCCGAAACGCCGCAGGAAATTGCTGTCAGTATTATGTCTGAGATCATTATGCTGGCCAATTCTGTTAATTATGATCAGTAATCATTATTAGAAATTGGGTGTGAATTATGTGGAACCAATACTATATCGCCAACAATCTACAAGATGCGGTTGACCTCCTTGCACAATACAAAGAACAATCCAAGATCATTGCCGGCGGCACGGATCTCGTTTTGGAAATGGAACGTGGGGCACACACAGAAAAAAGCATCTTGATAGATATTTCTCGCATATCAGATTTGGATGTCATTCAATACGAAGGCGATACGATTCATATTGGTCCACTGGTCACACACAACCAGGCAGCCAGTTCTCCGATTATCCAAAAGAATGCAACCTGTCTCGCTGAAGCGTGTTACCAGGTTGGGTCACCACAAATTCGCAATCGCGGAACCATAGCGGGTAATTTGCTGACAGCCTCGCCAGCAAACGACACTATCACACCATTGGTTGCTCTCGACGCAGATATCATATTAATTTCACCACGCGGTGAAAGAAAAGTTAAGATTTCTAATTTTTATACCGGTGTACGGAAAACACTCCTCCAAAAAGATGAAATATTGAAGGAAATTGTGATCGTACCCAGGAGGAATTCAAAATCCTCCTTCTATAAGTTTGCTCTTCGTAATGCCCAGGCAATATCAATAGTGAATACTGCAGTCAATGTCACATTGGAAAATGGAATCATCACCTCTGCCAGTATTGCCATGGGTGCAGTTGCTCCAACCATCGTCAGGATGAAGGGTATCGAAAAGGCAATTATTGGTAAAAAATTGTCTGACCTGATTTCGATGGATTTTTCGAACCTTTTATCTGGGATTTCACCAATATCAGATATTCGCTCATCTGCTGATTACCGGGAAGACATGTCAGGTTTATTGGTCAAGAGGTGTTTTGAGAATATTCAAAAAGGAATTCTCGGACAATCTACTCTGCCTGAAAAACCTGTCACTTTGGAAGGTAATCAAGATCAAACCGAATTTCGCGGCATCCATAAAACAATGATGATTGACGAAAACCACCCCATCGAGACAACGATTAACGGCAAACCTTATACTTTCCATGGTGCATATCAAAAGTCACTATTACATCTGGTGCGGGAAAATGCAGGATTGGTAGGTTCCAAAGAAGGGTGCGGCGAAGGTGAATGCGGCGCCTGCACGATGTATCTGGATGGTAAAGCAGTCATGTCGTGCCTGGTTCCTGCTCCCAGGGCGCATCATGCGCAGATCCAGACCATCGAAGGAATTTCTGACGGGAAGACATTACACCCGGTTCAAAAGGCATTTATTGAAGAAGGTGCCATTCAATGCGGGTATTGTACGCCTGGATTCATCATGTCTGCAGTAAAACTACTGGACGAGAATCCAAAACCAACCGAAATGGAAATTAAAGAGGCCATCACTGGTAATTTGTGCCGATGCACAGGCTATTACAAGATCGTCAAAGCAATCGAAAAAGCCGCGCATACAGATGAGAGGTAATTATGTCGAAACATAAGGTATATCGTACCGAAACTCCACCAAAACCGTCAAAATTACCATTACACCCCATCTGGAGGGGAATCGGCTGTATTTTGCTTATCTTCATTCCCTTGCTTTCCTACCTGGTTGCTTCATCGCTCATTAAAAACCAGCAGAATATTCCATGGCTGGTGATCCCCCAGGATTTGGTTTTCTCCCAATTCAGGGACTCATTAATCGTTGTAAAGCTGATGTATGCCGGAATCCTTGTATTGGCCATAGGAGCCGTACTGGCTTTGGTAACATTCGTACTCAATCGAATTTTTGGTCCTTCCAGGTTTGGACCTCATGATATTCCGCCAGAAAAAGTCCATAAACTGCGCCGCTAGGTTATTGGAAAATTCACTATGACAATATTAGGTAAGAACATCGATCGTGTTGATGCCTTCTCGAAGGTCACAGGACAGGCTCTTTATCCTGGTGATTTATCCTTTGAAAATCAACTATATATGAAAGTGCTTTTCTCTACAAGAGTCCACGCTGTTATCCGTTCCATAGATATTTCTAAAGCAATGACGGTTCCGGGCGTGGTCATGATCCTCACAGCTGCTGACGTACCCAATAATGAATACGGACTTGGCGTTCCAGATCAACCTGTTCTATGCGGACCAGGTTCAAACAAAGCATACGCCGATCGTGTGAGATTCATCGGAGACCAGGTTGCATTAGTCATAGCTGAGACAGAAGAGGCAGCAGAGAATGCGCGTCAACTGATCAAAGTTGACTATGAGGATTTACCGGTCATATCAGATCCATTTTTGGCCATGCAGGATGGTGCAACTCTAGTTCATCCAGAACGTGATTCCAATGTCTTTACGAAATATCGTGTTCGAAAGGGAGACACCCTAAAAGGTTTTTCTGACGCTGATGTTGTAATTGAAAGTGACTATTCCACGCCTGTTCAGGAACATGCCTACTTGCAGCCAGAGGCTGGGATAGGTTACATCGATGAGGAAGATCGTATTACCGTTGTGGTTGGCGGGCAGTGGGCTCACGAAGATCAGGAACAAATCGCGCATTCCCTGAACCTGGAAAAAGATCAAGTAAGAGTCATTTATCCAGCGATAGGTGGCGCATTTGGCGGCCGGGAAGATATGTCTGTTCAGATCATTCTTGGATTGGCTGCTTTGAAATTAAGAGAAAAAGGAATTCAACGACCAGTAAAAATCGTCTGGTCAAGGGAAGAATCCATTCTCGGCCATCATAAGCGTCATGCTTATTACTTTAAAACAAAGTGGGCTGCGACAAAAGACGGTATTTTAACTGCCGCGCAGGTAGACATCGTTGCAGATGGAGGTGCATACGTTTATACCTCTCCCAAGGTTTTAGGAAACGCAGTCTTAATGAGCACCGGCCCATACTACATTCCAAACGTTTCTGTAGATGCTAGAGCAGTTTATACAAACAACATTCCTGGTGGAGCCTTTCGAGGATTTGGAGGACCACAGGGGGCCTTTGTTGCCGAGTCACAGATGAATAAACTGGCTGAAAAATTGAATATCGATCCGGTCGAGTTAAGACAGAGAAATCTCCTTAAAGAAGGAGAGCTTATGTCTGTCGGCACTCCACTACCTGAAGGGATATCCATAGACAAAGTCGTGGAGTCATGTGCCTCACACGCCGGTTGGCAGTCAACCACTGGATACCAAAAACCAATACTTCCTCAAGAGAAAGCTCTCAAACGCGGTATTGGATTTGCCTGTTCGTATAAAAACATTGGTTTTTCCTTTGGTGCACCAGAAAATAGCTGGGCAATTATTGAATTGTATGGAGATGCTGAAATTGAAAGAGTTGTTTTGCGTCAGGCAGGTGCCGAAGTGGGGCAGGGAGCACATACTGTCTTTAAGCAAATGACAGCTGAAGCTCTCGGAGTACCGATCGAAATCGTCGAGCTCAACCTCTCGGATACCGCAATTACCAGAAACTCAGGCAGCGTCAGCGCCTCACGAATGACTTTTATGGCTGGTAACGCTATAAAGGGTGCAGCCGAGCAAGCGCTCGAAAAATGGAAGAACGAAGAACGCCCTGCAATCGCTGAATATCAATACTTTTCTCCTAAAACTACACCCTTTGATCCTGAAACCGGTTATTGCAGACCGAATTTCGCATATGGTTATGTCGCCGAGGCTGTGGAATGCGAAGTGGATATTGAAACAGGCAAGGTAAAAATCACCCGGGTGGTTTGTGCGGATGACGTCGGAAAAGCTGTCAACCCGCAATTGATCGAAGGGCAGGTGGAAGGAGCAGTGGTCCAGGCATCTGGTTACACGATTACCGAGAATTTTATTCAAAAAAATGGATTGGTTCTGACAGACAAGTTCTCAACATATTTGATCCCCACGGTTCTGGATATTCCAGATAAAGTAGAATCGGTGATCCTGGAGTACACTGATAAAAACGGTCCCTGGGGCATAAAAGGGATGGGTGAAATGCCCTATCTTCCTTTCGCTCCAGCTGTCACGGCCGCAGTTCATGATGCAATCGGCATCTGGTTCGATGATTTTCCACTAACCTCTGAAAAAGTATATCTTGCATTGAAGAATCAGAAGAAATAGTGCAATCGCCATCGTCAAAACGGATCGAGATTACCCAACCTCGATCCGTTTTAATATGTTTTGGTTCTGCTAACTACTTTTACTCTTCCTCTTCGTCTGGCAATTCGAGTTTCCCCGCTTTCATGTCCTCAATAATTGCTTTTGCTTCCTGGATTTTATCCTGAGGAACACATACTTCCACTTCGCCCAGCGGACCAACCGTTAAACCGTATGCGATACCAGCAGATTCCTGGTTGGTATACGCTGAAATTCCGAACGATGCTAATAAAATTTTCACGGATTCTGCTTCCAGCATCCCATTGGCGACAAAAACAACTTCTTCTCTTCGTTGACGATTGAATAGATTAATCATGTAATTCACCCTCTTTCATATGCAAACGCTTGAGTCGTTTTTCCAAATCGGTTCTACATCGCTGTTTATTCATGCCAGCTGCCATGTTTGAAACAATCGTGCCTGCGTGCTCAGTCCATAATATCGCTGATGAGATTTCTCTGGACTGATGCTCATAGTACATTGCTAGTTCAATACAGGCATCAAAACTTCCTGCATTTGCTGCTGCTTTCCAATATTGTACCGCACGTAGTGATTCGCGGCGATTCTTATAAATTCGAGCTAAATAATTATTGGTGACGACCTTCTCATGTACCAGCAATGAATGCTCTAGGCACTTTAAAAATACTTTTTCAGCTATCTCAACAGAATTCAATTCAAGAAAAATCTTACCCACGCTAATCAGATCACTCACTTCAAAATCATCCAAATCCGCATTCTTTTCAAGCAGGGCGGAGATGTAAATAAATAATGCCGCAAGAGATACAACGTCTTGTGCATTGTGATAAACCACGTTACTGAGCCTGTCCGCAACCCCGGTTCTCAGGTAATCAAAATAGATTTCAGGGATCATCCATCCAGGAACTTCCTCATCGGTGCGTTCCATCCTGAGAATCTCCACTTCAAGCTCTTTCAACGAACAGGACGGCAGATGCCCACGCCATAGTTTACGTGAGAGATGCAAAACATCGATGTGAGGATTGTTCTTAATATTGACCGGCATGCGGTTCAGGATTAATCTGTTTTGCAGCAGTGGAACATCAAATGATTTCCCATTAAAAGTCACAAATACCGTATCGGAATTGATCAAATTTGAAAAATGCAGCAGCATCGAATTTTCTTCAGCAGGATCCCGAATAATGAACTGCTGAAGATGAAATCCGAGCTCAGTAAATGAACCAATGCCGATCAAAAAAGCAAATGATCCACTGCCTCCAGATAAACCGGAAGTTTCGGTATCCAGGAACAGCAACGAATTCAAGGGGATACCTGATTGCTGCAGTTTTGCCGCCTGGTTGATTCTTTCTGAAAGAATTGAGTTGGTAAATACGATATGGCCGTGCTGATAACCAAATGGATAGAAATCATTCCTTACCAGAAATGAACCCTGTGAATTGTTGACAACTTCGGCTGAAATGATCTCTTCCAATGATTTGAGATCATTCTTCTTGGGGGGTGAGACAGAAGAAGCAGTTTTAAACCCCAATGATTTTAGGCGATCGTTTAGTGATTCCATATTTCATCCATTGAGGAGCATATCGATCAGGTATGCAGTTTCCTGCTTCCCGCCAACAGAGTTCTCAAGCGTTGGGCCAACACAAGAGGGGCAGCCGTCATGGCACGAGCAACTCATGATCAGCTCTCTTGCTTTGGATAACAACGGCTTGTATTGTGTAAAAAGCTCTTCCGATAGGCCGATGCCAGCCGGGATCGCGTCGTAGAACAGAATGGCTGGTTTGTTTTCTGCAAACTTTGCAGCCGGATCGACAACTGAACCCAGGTCATTGATGTCACACATCACCTGGAGAGGAGAGAGATTCTCTAATATGTATTTTAATCCTGATAGGGCACTTCTAACCCTGATCTGACTCTCAACAGCCTTATGGCAATTCTGACACAGTGTTACTAAATTCCCTAAAACATTGGCTTTTTCAATCGACTCGAAGCGTTTGAAGGGGATTTTATGATGGACATGATGTTCTGAAAGGCTTTCCCTGGCACCGCAGACCTGGCAGCAATACCCATCTCTCTGCCTGACGACTTTACGGATTCTTGGCCAATCTGGACCATAGTCATTTTTATCGCTCAACCAGAACCCTGAATCCCGCATCTGATTGACGCAATCGTCTTTCAACACCATCCAATAACCAATAGTTCTGAGCGTGGTTTCAGGCAATTGCAGGTCTGAATAATCGATAACTTCTCTCGTTTGCCATTTTACCCGCTTGAATCCCTTTACCGTGGACCGTACAAAAATCTCCCCTTGCTTTAGGTCATAATTCGTTGTTTCAATTGACTTGGTTTCATCAATAATTTCAATATCAACTGACGAAACTGGCTCGGTAACATAGTCGTCATTGCTTGGCACAAGAGTGGCAATGTTTCTTTCCAGGTCCAGACTCTCAACCCGGAATGTTTCACCGCTATGGATGTAAATTGCTCCTGGATGAACCATCCATAAACCACTGTTGTAATCAACTTCGCCGATGATTGAGGGCTGTCCATCCGATGCGCATTGGAGCAAGATGGAATCAGAGGCGGTACTTCTCAACGAGACATGTTGCGAAGGATAATCGTCAGAAACCCAATAGAAACGGTCATTCTTCTCGTGCAGAATTCCAGCTTCTGCCAGGTATACCAGGTAATCGTTCAGCAGGTGCGGATCCAGGTTGCCGAATGATTCTGTCCTCTCAATCGGTAGTTCCGCAGCAGCACATTGAAGATGCTCAAGCAAAATCAAGGGATTGTCAGGATTAATCAAGGCTTTTTCGGGATTTTTTGACAGCAGGTACGAAGGATTTGACGCAAGGTATTGATCAAGTGGATTCATTGATGCGATGAACACTGCCAACGAAGGGTTCGATTTCCTTCCGGCCCGTCCCGCACGTTGAACTAACGCCGAAATGGTTCCAGGATACCCCGGTAGGATTACTGCGTCGACACCACCAATGTCGACACCTAATTCCAGTGCGTTGGTGGCCACTGCAGCAAGAATTTCACCTGATTTTAATCCCTGCTCAATTTCCCGGCGCTCATTTTTTAAATAACCGCTGCGATAGCCTCGTATCGTATTAACTGAAAGCTTGAGGTAACTCCTTATTTCGCGCAAAAGTATCTCAACAAATCGTCTGGTGCGGCAAAAGACTAAGGTCTGAACGCGTTTTAATATCAGGAGACTCATGAATTTTTCAGACGTTACCATTAATCCTTCGCGTATCCCTAACTCTTCGTTGATTAAAGGAGGATTGTAGATCAAGAAATGCCGTTGTCCTTTAGGGGAGCCATCCTGATCAATAATTTCCACCGGAAGCCCTGTCAACTTCTCTCCCAACTCGCGGGGATTCTGTATGGTCGCAGAGGTCATGACAAATTGGGGGGTTGCACCATAAAACCTTGCAATTCGCTGCAGGCGGCGGATTACGTTAGAAACGTGCGATCCAAATACGCCGCGATAAATGTGAATTTCATCGATCACGACATAACGTAAACTCTCGAAAAAACTAGCCCACAAGGTGTGATTGGGTAGAATACCTACGTTCAACATATCCGGGTTGGTCAGGATAATCTTTGAGGTATCTCTAATGATTTTGCGGTCTTTTTGTGGGGTATCCCCATCGTAAACGGCAGGTTTTATCCAGGTTCTCGCAGATTCCGGGATTAATTGCCGCAGGTTGACCATTTGATCGTTGGTTAAGGCCTTGGTTGGAAACATCAACAGGGCAGTTGTTCGCTCATTGGTCATCATCGCATTGATCAGCGGCAGCTGGTAGCAGAGGCTTTTTCCACTTGCCGTGCCTGTGGAAAGGATAAGATTTTTGCCGCTATTGAGCAACGATATAGCTGCTTCTTGATGAGAATAGAGGTGGTGTATTCCAAGGTCACCCAATGCTTGGATGAGTTCAGGGTGGATACCAGCTGGAATCTCGACCGTAACTGGTTTTTGAGGGGGAATACTCTGCCAATGAACAACATTTTCCCAAAAACTAGCATCATTCTGGAGGGAATCTATGACACCTTGCAAGTTTGAAGAATCATCACTCATCGTATTGGATTATACTATTTGAAGCTAATTGTTATCTCGTTATTCATCAGTTCATAAAGAGGAAATTATGTCCCTGATTATTAATGTCGTTGCAGGCGCTGTCATAGGCATCCTTGTAAATTATCTTGCTGACGTACTGCCGATAACCCGCCGTTTTTCCAGACCGATATGCACAAATTGTGGCAACTTATTTTCAGCGCGCGATTACTTGATCTCATTCAAGTGTTCAAAGTGCCAGCAAAAGACAAATTTCAGGACAATTATCGTATTAATCGTTAGTATGGTGGCTTGTGTTTTATTAGAATATTTCCCGTTCTCAAGTCTTGGTTTTTGGGCAACGCTCCCAATCCTATTATTCTTAGGCGTTGTTATGGTTATCGACATTGAACATCGGGCTGTGCTAATCGAAACAAGTATAGCCGGGATTGTTCTCTTCTTGATTTACGGGATTATCTTGAGCGGAGTACCGCAAACGATCATCGGAGGCGTGGCTGGATTTATCATTATGCTTGCCTTTTACTATCTTGGTATCCTTTTCAATCGTGTTGTGGGAAGAATTCGACATGAAACCATTGAGGAAGTTGCGCTTGGTTTTGGGGACGTCTATGTTTGCGGTTTCCTGGGTCTATTGACAGGTTGGCCTACGATCGTAGGAACGATAATCCTCGGCATTTTGGCCAGCGGGGTATTCTCCCTGTTTTATATTTTGATCACCACGATTGCCCGGAAATACCGCTCATTCACAGCCATACCTTATGCCCCGTTCCTAATTCTCGGCGCAATCGCTACTTTTTACATCCGCTTTAATTAAGTGATGGGTGGAGCAAATCCACCCATCACTTTTTTCACTCTTGTTCCAATTATTGGGATTTCGGACCACTATTCATGATCTCTGAACTCAATGTTGCTGCGAAAATTTTCATTCGTTCTTGAATTTTTATGATTAAATCGTTCGCGATCTGGCGATAATTATCCTTGTCGCTCCAGGAATTGATAGGATTCAGGATCTGATCGGGAACACCCTCAATGTGATCGGGAATTTTCAATCCAAACGTTGGATCGACATGAAAGGTCTGCACGGTCATATCGATTTTCAATGCGGCCTTGATCATCGCACGCGAGTAGGGTAATTTGATGCGTGATCCCACGCCAAATGGTCCGCCTGACCAGCCGGTATTGACCAACCAGACATTCGGATTGAATTGCTGGATCTTTTTCAATAACAAATCAGCATATACTGTGGGTTGCAGCGGTAGAAATGGTTCACCAAAGCAGGTTGAAAATGTTGCTTCCGGTTCTTTTCCCAGGCCTTTTTCAGTACCTGCTAGTTTAGCTGTATATCCCAGTAGAAAGTAATAAATAGATTGTTCGTTAGATAACAAGGAAATTGGCGGCAGCACGCCGAAGGCATCCGCACTCAGGAAGAAGATGTTTTTTGGATGACTGCCGCGACCATTTTCTACGTGGCCTTTGATGTATTGCAGCGGATAAGCAGCGCGTGTATTCTCGGTTTTTGTACCGTCATCAAAATCAATCTTTCGTGTAGTTTCGTCAAACCCCACATTTTCAAGAACAGAGCCAAATCGCTGCGATGCTTCCCAGATCAAAGGCTCTAATTCCTGCTTTAAATTAATCGTCTTGGCGTAGCATCCACCTTCGAAGTTGAAAACACCGTCTTCGCCCCAACCATGCTCGTCGTCTCCGATTAAATATCGGTCCGGACTGGAGGAAAGGGTAGTCTTCCCTGTTCCCGAAAGACCAAAATATAGTGCGGAATCTCCTTTGTCTTTTCCGATATTGGCCGAACAATGCATCGGCAGAACATCGCTTGCTGGTAGGATACGGTTCATGATCGAAAAAACTGACTTCTTGATCTCTCCTGCATAAGAAGTTCCACCAATGAGTACGATATGCTGGTCGAAATTTAAAACAATGAAGGTTCCAGATGCAGTACCATCAGTATTGGGATCTGCTTGCAGGGTAGGGACATGGAGAACCGTAAAATCAGGTTTTCCTTCAATTTCCATAGAACATGGGATGAGTAAATCCCTGGCGAATAGTGCTGCCCAGGCTTTTTCTGAAATGATACGAACAGTCCTGGTATAAGCAGGGTGATTACCTACTGAAACATCCTGAACATAGATATTTTGTTTTTCAAGGTGTTTGATAGCTTTCTGAAATAAACGGTCGAAATTTTCAGGAGAGATTGATTTGTTAATAGCCCCCCAGGCAATTTCTCTGTCCTCCGGTTTTCCATTGTCAACAATAAATTTATCTTTTGGTGATCTCCCCGTGTGAACCCCGGTTTCGACAATCACCGCACCAGCTTGGGACAATTTGCATTCATGATTAAGGATCGCATGCTCTACCAGCGGAGCATTTGTCAGGTTCCAGAACACTTCCGCCTTTGGTTGCATCCCCAGGTGGTCAAACCCTTTATTCAATAGTGTCAAAGATACTCTCCTAATTTAAATGATTTTTAAGAAGATTTATTCAACAAAAAATGATACCAGAACCAAAGAATATCCGATGCCGGCTTCTTATATATCGAGGAGCTGGCATCCTCTAAACTGACATATGGATAATATCCACGAGAAAAGAATCCGTTGATCCAATCCATGGATGATGCACTGAGAATTACCGCATTATAAACACGTGCCTGGACTTGCAGATCATTTCCAATGCCAGAAACCTTCGATGGAGCAGTAACACGATTTTGATTTGAAATCGTAAAACCATCGGATGCGAGTAAATTTGAAGGGTAGGAAATCCCCAGCAATATGGGCTTCCCATATTTTTCTTTGATAGGTTTTACTTTTTCAGTCAAATAGGAATCAAACTGGCTTCGCAATTGTGACACATCTGAATTCTCTATATCGGTCAACGCGGGAGAAAAGATAACATATATGGCATCCACACTATCCAGCCATTGAGGTACGAATTCTTGATCAGCATCGATCACCGCAACGCCAATGATATTCCCTTTATACCTGGCGCGAACATCTGAAATTAACTGTTTCCATCGAACATCGGCATTTGACATAACATTGGAAGGGTCACCATTGGGTAATATACCGCCATCCATACTGGCAATTACCGAAGGATCGCCAAGTATCATTGAATGAATACCTAATATATTGGCCAGGTCTGCATTAGTAAGGATAAATCTTTGATAGTTTTCGTACCAGGCATTCCACCAGGCAACATCCGATGGAGATGAATTCCAAAATTCTTCATATGATTGCGTATAGTTAATAGTTGGAAAAAGAATTGTCGCCTGTTGATTCATCAGAATATGGTTATTCATATCCTGTAATTCATTCCAAAGAAAATCTTTTCCAGGGATCGCTTCAATTCGGGGTAGGGTGCCCTGAGAAGCGGACCACGTTGGTGTAAAAATGACCCAATCTCCTCCAATTCCATACGTTGCTGATAAACCTTGATCGACGGATTCTTTCCATGCAGGAAGATACGTTTGAGTCAATTCAAAACCAGCCATAAACTCGGGACGTGGTTGGTTAGGGCCGCCTTCAGTAACTAAAGATAATTGCTCCTCTTGCCCGTTCAGGTTGTTCCACTCAGTGATCGAATGACTAATATTCTGGATTTCAATGGTTCCGTTGAATGATGCACTTCCTGAAATGACTCCGCTGGCAATGTCACACTGACCATTTCTGCAGAACCGGTACTCAATCGTCCCTAGCAAATGGATAGGATTGTAAAGGGTGTAATTCCAGTTCTGTTCCCCTGAAGAGACCATTGGAAGAGGTTCCATCCAGCTAAACGGATTCAATTGAAGATAAACTTTCTCAGTCAACGGCGTTGATCCTGGAACCTGCACCGAAAAATTGACCGGTGCGATCCCCTCGGCAGTAAATGTTGCCACTCGATCAGATTCGTTGTGACTTGATTTGTCGACGATCAGATCGCGAACGACAAATTTTCCCTCGTTGTTCAGCTCTGCATTCCAAAAACCGTCACCCAGTGAATATTTATATCGAATAAATGCACCCACAGGAAGAGTAATGTTTATTGAATAGGTATTGTTGCCTACCTTTTTCATTTCTGGGTAATTATCTGCTGATCCTGCTGAGCCTGCAGAAAGGTCTGCATAAGCATTTCCAAGGTTTAGCAAATTGCTGACAAACCTGACAGGCAAGGATGCATCGATATCATCAGGTAAGGTCGCAGTAAAGGTAACCTCGGTTGTATCCCGTTTATCTAAATAAACGAGTACAGGTGTGACTCCTCCATCCGCGATCAATGCACCTTGTTGAAAGGTTTTATATGCTCCATCCATACTGTAGATGACGAGATTATGAACACCTGGGCGCAAACCTGCCAATTGAAACGTTCCATCGGATGATGTAACCGTCTGCAGCCCGCCGGCACACACAAGGAGATTGGGAATTGGGGCATTATTGGTCTGATCAATTACCTGTCCTCTGATGCGTCCTTGCGCCCCTGCGAAAGGTTGGCCAATCCAGGTGCTGATGATATCTTGAACGATTTGCGGACCATCCACTCGGAGAATTCGGAACCTGACTTGTTGATTATCTGCATTAAATTCATAATCCGAACTGGTTCCGGATTTGATATATCGATACTTCACTTCAGAGGAGATGGCGAACGGTACACGAATGTAGTAGGTGAGATCATCCTTGGCCGCCATTTCAAAACGCGAAGAATTGAAGTAAAGTCCTGTGACATCATCCAGAACCTCAAGGATCATCTTGGTGTCTTCAGGCAGTGGTTCAGGCAGGGTTACTTCGAATACAACTTCGGCTTTTGGATACTCATTCTGAACATCAACAGCTGTATCCTTATCCAGGATGGAACAGGCAGACAATTGAACTAGAATGAGCGTGATGGCGATTAACAGGGAAAAAAGGCGAGTAAATTTCATGGATGCAATCCTACTTTTCTCCACCCGGGTTCGGATAAGGTTGATGTCTAAACAGTATTCTGAAGTTTATTCTGAATTTCAGTTATGTGTGTGACGAGGCTCCCCAGCACTCCGTTTACGAAACGGGAAGAGCTGTCAGAACCATAAACCTTTGCCAATTCGATCGCTTCATTGATTGCCACCTTTACAGGAGTGCATTTTTCCACAGCAAATTCCCATAAGGCAATCCGTAATATATTACGATCGATGACAGCTACCTGGTCCAAGGGCCATTCCGGAGCATGAGCCGTAATGACACTGTCCAATTTTTCGACAATTGGAGTCACACCAGTAACGATCTGACGGGCAAATTCCTCAAGCTGATCATCCATTGGATCTTCAGAAAAACGAGCTTCTATAACATCTCCCAATGGATGACCAGTCATGTCAAATTCGTACAGTACTTGAAGGGCTATGCCGCGGGCTTTCGTACGCGATTTCAAAGATCACTCTTCCTTAAAGTTAATATCCTCAACATGAATGTTGATACGGCCAATTTCCATTCCGACCATTTCAGAAATGGCACGAGCTACCTGGTGTTGAATATTGTGGCTGACTTCGCGCACATTAAAATCGCGTTTTAGTACCACGTACAGATCCACATAAACAATATTATCTTCAACCGAAATGTCTACCCCTTCAGATACACCCTTTTTGAAAAGGTTGTTGACATCCCTCGGCCCTGGGGTAAGGTGGCTGACACCCTCGACACTAAGCGTTGCGAGCTGCGCAATCGAAACAAGAACATCCGGTGCGATGGTAGTTTTTCCGAAGTGTTGTTGATTTTTGTCCATTTTTTCTCCAGATACGTTTCATAAAAGATGGATGTAAGTTATTATAACCCGTTTCATCAAGTGTCATTCATTCCCTTGAAGAATGCCTCGGATAAAATCCATACTCATTGATTCCACATCTGGCAATTGTTTATCAAGCAAGATGACATGACGTGATTGCTGAAGCCAAACCATGTCTTTTTTTGTAGAATTAATCGACTCATAAATAATGACAGAACTCATAGGGTCAATGGTTGTGTCTTTTTTTCCCTGAAAAATGATTGCAGGAACTTGGATATTTTTTAATTTCTTCCTGATGATTTTCTGAAATCTTGCCAGGTTGGCAGTAGCCTTAACCGGAACAACATTATATCCCTGCCAGGGTAAATAATCGTCTTCTGTCTGGTGCTTCAGATAGCGCTTAGGAGTTGTATTCAGAAATGGTGACATTAGTTGCGCTTGCCAGATCTTGGGAATGATCAGCGCAGGGGCAAATAATAAAATTCCACGAATTTCCTCATACTTTGAAGCCAGATACAAAGCTAACAATCCGCCTACCGATTCGCCAAGAATAAATACAGATCGATATTCCTTCGCCAATTGAAGATACATTGTTTCTGCAGCATTCACCCAATCCTTCCATCCCTTACTATTGGCATCTTCAGGTGTTGTTCCATGCCCCGGAAGAAGAAGTCCTGCAGCGGTTAGTCCATTTTCGCTAAAATATTTCGCAATCGGCCTCACTTCGACAGTAGTCGCTGTAAACCCGTGAAAACAAAGCACAGCGACTTCTCCTTTTGGCCAATAAAAAGATGATCCATCCAATTCCGGGTGTTGAAAAATATCCTGTTGCTGCATATCAATCCTCCAAATGAAGCCTGGGAATACAAGCGGTTGCATAAGGCAGAATAGCAATCCTGCCATTTCTAGGAAGTTTGTCAATTAAATCCGTCATGGTTGTATCGTTCATATTGATAGGGGAGAGGAGAAGAGACTTTACCAGTTCATCAGGTATTGATGAATGGAGAAATACAGTAAATTTCTCAAGGATACGAGCGATTTGGAAAGCCTTATGAGGACCGACTGAAAAACCCTGGTTTTTAAATTTTGCATTAATATCCTCAAATGTCGAAACATCCTTCATAAAGTTTAAATATCCAACACTTCCGACACCTTCCCGACATTCAGCTGCTAGTAGAATGATGCCGCCTTCTTTACAAAAGAGAGAGGCGTGCGTCATAGCTTTTTGTGATTGGTAAAGGTTAATATCCTTTGGATATCCGCCGGCAGAGGCGATGACCAGATGATATTTCTCGATAATGGGCACCTGGCTCACAGCGTTTACCAGCTTGATACCCTCGCGCATCACATCCATAGGTCTTCCGAAAAACACACCAAGAATCTTTTTCTGCTCATCCAGGACCGCATTTAGTGAGAGATCCACGTGAATCATGCGCCCGATGCTTTCGATATCATCTCGAAGGGGATTATCATCATATCTTCCAACTGTCGATCTTGGATCGAGCAGGAGTGTGTGATTCGCGTTGATTGTTTTCCTACCACAGCACCCAATAGAAGCTGATTTGACACCCCCGGAGTAACCAGCAAAATGATGCGGTTCGATATCACCAACAACAATGCGTAAATCTGCATCGTAAAATCGTTTGTTGACATAAACGGGAGTACCAGAAGGCGTTAATCCAAGATAATAAAGGTTCTCTTCATCATCGCAATCATGAGCAATGATCTGGAATCTCGAAACGATATCCGGATGTAATATATGACTGAACTCTTCCAGACGCATGGGAATATGTGTTCCAGATGCGATAATAAAGCAAATATCATGCTGTCTTACCCCGCATTCTGCCAGCCTTTTTAGTAACGGCGGCAGTAAAATCGAATTTGGTACAGGCCGGGTCTTATCATTTACCGTAACTACAACTTTTGAACCTGGGTGGAGGTCGCCAAAAGCATCTATGCCTTTTAATGGGTAATCGATGGCATTTTCGATGATTTCAGAACCAGACAGTTCTGGCTCGATATGGTTGGGCAGGATCAGATCGATTACCGAATCAGTTTCAATATGTAAGTCAATATTGCTGTTTCCGAAAGGTAAGGGGTATGAATTCATCTCAAAATAAATTTGCGTCCGTTTTTAAGAGTTGTTATATAAGTGTAATGTTTTTTTGATTCACTGCAATAGGTCGATGCTGGATAAACGTAAAAGTTTAGGTAAATATACCTGTTTTTCTGAAAACGAGGCACTTTACGAAAAAAAATCAACTACGGTTTCGCATAGTAGTAATTAGCAGGCATAATTATAATTTAATGGGGTAGTTGAGTATACGAAACCCAGTCCGTTTAACTGTGATTGTTGCTCATTTCTACAAAAGTTTCCTAATAATTATCATGCAATGGGCGAATTTGAGGCTTGAAACAAGAAGGGAAGTGGCGTAAAATATACTCATGGTTTCGATAAGTATTATTATCATTAACAATGACATAAATAAATCTAGAGGTAAATATGACCGAAATGACGATCCGAACTGCAGTTGATTCTTACCTGAATTCAGTGAAGCTTGCACGCAGCCCGCGTACCGCATCCACCTACAAAAATGGAATCAATTTTTTCATGGAGACGCTTCTCATCCATAAAATTGATCCTGAGTCCACGTCTATTATGGCCTTATCCGAAGATACGATCGTCTTGATGACCAACTCACTCAAGAACCATGCACCAACGACTGAACGCCTTTACCTGACCGCTGTTACCGGATTCTTTGAATTTCTTGTAGCTGAGAAGATTTCAGATATCAATTTGCCCAGGGTAAAGTTGTTAATCCAACAACGCGCACGCAAACCCGGCCAACGGCTGCCGCAGTTTCCAGCTTCTCAAATTGACAAAATTTTGGAGAATATTGATGGCTTACTGACCAGGCCATATGAAGATCCTGCAGACCACCTGGTGAATCTTCGAGACCGGGCATTCCTTTTCACTCTTGCCGATACTGGCTTGCGTGTACATGAAGCATGTAATCTTCGTCGCGGTGATTTGGACTGGAACGAAGGCAAAGCCATGATCATCGGTAAAGGCAATCGTCAGGACGTTGTACGTTTCTCAACTCGGGCTACAAACGCCCTGATGGATTATCTTCGGGAAAGAAGCAAAAATGACGGCAATACCAAAAAGCCCCTGGCATCTTTACCAATCTTTGCACGGCATGATCGAGGATCTGGGAGTAAAACCAAACCAATGACCACCACAACGGGCAGAAATATAGTCACCGACCGGGTTCGCGAATTCCTTGGACCTGAAGCCGTGGGAACAATTACTCCGCACTCGTTTAGACATTATTTTGTGACCCGTGTGCTCAAATCATCCGGAAATCTAAAGCTCGCCCAAGAATTGGCCAGACACCGCAATATTGCAGTAACTCAACGCTATGCGCACCTTTCCGACGATGAATTGGACAAGGGCTATTGGGATGCTATTGAGGAGAATAAATAAAGCCCGCCATAGTGACGGGCTTTATGATTAGGCATTACGAAATAGAGTTACTAAGTTACAAACTATCCTACTACTACAACGTTGCTTGCCTGCAGACCTTTGGGGCCTTTTTCGATTGCGAACTCGACCTTCTGGCCTTCTTCAAGGTTACGATAGCCTTCACCCTGGATAGCGGAAAAGTGGACAAAAACGTCCTCTCCGCCTTCGCGGGAAATGAAACCATAACCTTTGGTTCCGTTGAACCATTTGACTGTACCGACGATACGTTCTGACATTTTTTTGCCTCCTATAGCAAAAACCTACAACAATTTTTAGGATCAATTCGTTCTGTCGGAGCAGTCAAATAAAAACAGCCTTGGAGCTTTCGCTTTGGCTGTCGTTTATTACATCCAGCAAGAACTACTACGCATCCTACGAGATATAATTTATCACATATTTTTTATGAAGTCAAGAGACCAAATTATGACAATTCCGTGTCAATCAAGAGTTCTTTGGCCTTCTTGGATTGTTTACCACGTTCTTCAGTATCTAAAATGCGTTTACGGATTCTGAAGTTAAGTGGAGTTACCTCAAGTAGCTCGTCTTCAGCTAGATACTCGATAGCCTGATCCAAACTCATTTGCTGCGGTGGCGTTAACCTGATTTCAATATCCTTGTTTGAAGAACGCATGTTAGTGAGATGTTTCTTCTTGCAAACGTTCACTGTGATATCGTCTGGCCGTTGTGTTTCGCCCACAACCATACCCTCGTAAACATCTATACCGGCACCTACAAATAATACGCCGCGTTCTTCTGCATTCTTGAGTCCATATGTTGAGGTTTGTCCTGTTTCCCAGGCCACAATAGAACTGGTTGCCCGTGCATTAATTTGCCCTGCAAGCGGAAAGTATCCGTGGAATAGCGAATTCATGATTCCAGTGCCGCGAGTGGCCGTTAGGAATTGGTACCTGAATCCAAGTAACCCCCTGGTAGGAACAATGTATTTTAAATGGACTGTGTTATCGGGATTATTTTGCATATCCATCATCCTGCCATTGCGATTTCCGAGCATTTCTACCACTGCTCCCACAGAATCAGGACTGGTATCGATGTGCAGTTCTTCATATGGTTCCAGTGTTTCACCGTTGTCACCCTGTTTGAAGATTGCCTCAGGTCTTGACACCTGGAATTCATATCCTTCACGACGCATAGTCTCAATCAAAATCGCCAGGTGAAGTTCTCCCCTGCCTGCGACAATAAAGGTATCAGCACTATCAGTTTCTTCTACACGCAATGCAACATTATTTCTGAGTTCATCAAACAACCGCTCACGTAATTTTCGCGATGTACTCCACTTCCCTTCTTTTCCAGTAAACGGAGAAGTGTTGACACTAAACGTCATGCGTACAGTAGGTTCTTCCACGTGGATCACGGGCAATGCGTTTGGGTTTTCCGGATCAGCAAGAGTCTCACCAATTTCTATTCCTTCAAGCCCCGCAATGGCAACAATTTCACCGGCTTCAGCAGAATCAACTTCCACTTTTTCCAATCCCTGGAAAACATACAAATATCGCGCGCGTTCAGAAACAATCTTTCCATCTTTCTGAATTCTTGCGACTGCCTGACCAGCTTTTATCTGCCCGGCATGTATTCTTCCTACTGCAGTGACGCCGCGATAGTCGTCATATCCAAGGTTGGTAACCAACAATTGAAGCGGTGCATCCATATCCACGACAGGTGCTGGTACTGTCTTTAAAATCGTGTCGAATAAGGGTTGGAGATCATTCTCCAACACAGGCGTCGTACCAGCCTGTTGAGTGATTCCGTTTGCATAGATAATTGGGAAATCGGCCTGTAAATCATTCGCACCAAGTTCAACAAATAAATCAAAAGTTGCGTTGAGGGTGCGTTCAGGATCCGCATCCTTTCGATCCATCTTGTTGATCACAACGATTGCCCTGTGCCCCATCTCAAGTGCTTTTTTAAGTACAAATCGAGTTTGCGGCATTGGACCTTCAGCTGCATCAACAAGAAGCAAAACGCCATCCACCATGTTCATGACTCGTTCGACTTCTCCGCCAAAATCAGCATGTCCTGGAGTGTCAACGATATTGATCTTGATCATTTTCCCGGATTCTTTATCGGGTAGCAAGATTGCGGTGTTTTTGGAAAGAATCGTAATACCGCGTTCCCGTTCCAGATCATTGGAATCCATTACACGTTCCATCACCTGCTGATTTTCACGGAAGACCCTGGCCTGCCGCAACAAACCATCAACAAGTGTAGTTTTTCCGTGATCGACGTGTGCAATAATTGCAATATTTCGAATGTCAGTACGTTCTTTAATCATTAATAATCCTATCTTTTGCATTAAAAACGAACAATTTTTAATAATATCATTTTGATTAACTCTTGAACAGGGTAATAGATTTTTAATATCACCGATTTTTCATTTACAATAATGGAATGAGAACTTCACGAAAAAGAATTGGACTGGTTCTTGGCGGCGGTGGAGCCAAGGGATTTGCACATATTGGTGTCTTAAAAGTCTTACTTAATGCAAATATACCAATTGATTTCATCAGCGGTTGCAGCATGGGAGCTCTGATCGGAGGCCTCTATGCTTCAGGGATGGAAGTTGATGAATTAGAGTCTGTGGCACGAAAACTCAGCAGCACCAGGGAAATCCTTAAGCTGATCGATAGAACTCCAAGCCGAAAAGGATTGATGGTCGGCAAAAAAGTCCGCAGCTATTTATCACAATTCATATCACCAGACGCAATGATTGAGGATACAAGAATTCCACTGATCGTCAATGCTGTAGATTTGATATCTGGTAACGAAATTGAATTGAATCATGGCGTTCTGCTTGATTGCATGATGGCATCATCTGCAGTTCCGGGATTTTTTCCTCCTGTAGAGATTGGACCACATCGGCTTATTGATGGTGGGATGCTGGATGATGTACCTGTCAGATTGCTAAAGAACAAACCCGTTGATTTCATCCTGGCTATTGATGTGCACCTGAACGATCACAATCCCATGTCCCAGGAGCCTTTGGTTCATACCCATCATCTACCAGTTCCATTGCCTGAATTCGTTAGTGATTTTTACCGCGCTGAAATGATCATGGCCAGCGCACTCACGCAAATCAACCTGACTATGGATCCGCCTGATATGCTGATTCGTCCCAAAATACCAAAGGATGTCTCGCTCTTTGGCGGTTTTCAGAAAGCTAGCGACGTAATCCGTGTCGGCGAAGAGGCCATGCTTGAGAATTTGTTGGAATTACAGAAATGTTTGGCTGATTAATCGCGGTTATTCATACCGAACTTGAGCAGGATCAAGTAGATACCAAACAGGATTAAACCAATCGAACCGGTATTGCTGAGAAATCCAAGAGTGTTCCCCGGATTTCCACCAATATATAAACCTGAGCCAACCATCAACATAATCCCCCCAGGGATTAATGGCCACCAGATGAATCGTTTTGTTACCACCCTGGATAACACGACAATCATCATCCATCCAAGCGCGAACCACACTAACATCGTTCCAGTTTCCTGCAGACCTTCAGGTTTTGGAGAGGAACTCCAACCCATGTAAACCCCAATCGCCATGGTTGCGATCAAAGATCCAGGAATGATCAATCCGAGTGATTTTTTGTAAATTCCCCAGAATAGAAAAACAAATCCAAGCGGAACAGAAATATATAGAATGAAATCTAATATTCCTCTATCTGGTATGAAAAAGGTAATCGCTAATCCAGAACATATCGCAACAATGAACAGGCTCCACCAGGCTTTGGTTCTGCGCATGAAGAGGTAATTTAAGAAAATCAACAACCAGACAAACGCATTGATGGCAAAACCAATAGCCAACCGGTCATTTGATACCAGAGAAATGCTCTTCAATAACATGACAAATAGAAAACCACTGAGCCCCAGCATGATCAATCCAGACACTGTCCATCTTAGTTTTTTAATGACCAATCCAGCCATTATCAAAATGAGACTGATCACGACCGGTATTGAAATGGACAACCAGGTAGTTTGTATGCGTTGATCTAGAAGCAATAGCAGCCCTGAAACAATCATCACGATACCAAAAACAGGAGCATATTGGATCATCCTGGTATGTTTTTTATTCTCTTTTCCTTGTGTCATTTTTTGCAATCCTCAACTATATCGAAATGATTCCGAATTCACGTGCTTTTAAGATCGCTTGCATTCTATCTCTGACTCCAAGTTTGCTTAATATACTCGAGAGATGGTTTTTGACCGTGCCTTCGGAAATCACGAGTTTCTCTGCAATTTCACGATTGCTGGCTCCGGTTGCTACAAGCTTGAGAATTTCAATTTCACGTGGAGAGAGCGGGTCTGGAAGAAATTCATCTTTATGTTTTGGGGATGGTTTAGAAATACGTGAAAATTCCGAAACCACCTTGGCCGTAATGGATGGAAGGAGAAAGTACTCCCCTTTATCTGCTGCCTTTATTGCTTCCACCAGCTTATCAGAAGATACGTCCTTAAGGAGATACCCCACAGCACCCGCGCGCAGCCCTTCGAAGACCGTTTCATCATCATCGAAGGTGGTCAACACAATTACCTTAATTCCCTTCCCTAATTGCACGATTCGCCGAGTGGCTTCTACCCCATCCATTACTGGCATTCGCAGATCCATCAGTACAATATTTGGAATTTCAGAGAAGGCTATGCGCAGTGCTTCTTCACCGTTGGATGCTTCACCAATAACTTCCAAATCTGAATAGGCGCCAAGCAACGTACGTAACGCTTCTCTGAAGAGAGATTGATCATCACAAATGAGAATTTTTATGGCCATTTTTATCCTGGGACAACAATTTTTACTACGAATCCCTTACCGGGTTGATTGAATATTTCTGCACTTCCATTAAGCAATCGAACTCTTTCCTGAATTCCGATGAGCCCAAATCCACTTTGAATTTCCTCTGCCCCCACTCCATTATCTTTTACTTTTAGAATGATTGAATCGTCCCTTGAATAATCCAGTAGAACTTCAATCTTTGTTGCTAATGAATGTTTTTGTGCATTGTTGATCGCCTCTTGTGCGGTACGGTAAATCGTCAGGTCAACCTGAGGACTGATCATTCGAGGAGTACCAATGATTGAAAATAGGACTTCCCGTTCTGTTGTTTTAGCAATTTCGACTAACTTGATGATCCGTGAAGGCAGGTCTTCGATCTCTTCAGTATCTTTCCGCAAAGCATATACTGAATTGCGCACATCGACTAGAGCCTCAGCGGTCATTTTCTGCGCATTTTCGAGCATATGGATAGCTTTTTCAGGGTCTTTCCTGGCAATCACAGATGCGGCATTAATTTGCATATTTATGGTGGTTAGGCTATGACCCAGGCCGTCATGGATCTCTCGCGCAAAACGGTTGCGTTCCTGAGTTACCGCAAGCTCGTGAACCTGTTGTGCATAATCAGATAATCTCTGGTTTGCTTCAGAAAGATCAGAAGCCAGTTTTTCCAGCTTTTCACGCGCTCTTTGCTCATTTACAGCCATTTGCGTAAAGATCAATATAAATACTTGTGCTGCGAAAAATATTGGAACGCCAGCCCAAAGGATCGATACGCTATGTGAAAATGCCCAGACAGAAATGGAATGGGTCAGTATAACTGCCGCGTTAACCAGTAATGACCATTCTTGATCCAGAATCATTGCGGTGTGTGCCACAACCGGAAGCAAGATCAAAGTGGTAAAGCCAACCCCCTTGCCATAATAAATGATCATCCCGCCAATGAGTAATTGTAGAAAGAAGTAAATCAGTTTCGGAATTAGTGTTTTCGTTTTTCGCACATATGAAAAACCATAAATCCCATTACTGACATAAGCAATTCCAAGACAGATGATCACCATAATCATGAAAATCGAGGAAATTGAAGAGGTGCTGAATGCGGTAAAGAAGGAAATAAAAACAACCAGCGCAAATGCGAGATCGGTGCCGGTGTTCAAATTGAAGTTTGAAACTGTGTTCTTATTCATCGGGATTTATTATAGCATTCCAGATATACCTGATAATCCCCTAAAAGTCATACCCTTGAATGACTTGTTAGGTTTATTCTGTTTTCGCCTGTTACCAAAATCACATCAAAAATCAAAGCTCAGAATTTAGACTAAGTACACACATGGAGGCATGATGAAAATATTGCTTGTGTATCCTGAATTTCCTGATACCTTTTGGAGCTTCAAACACGCACTGAAATTCATTAACAAAAAGATCAATAACCCTCCGTTGGGATTATTAACCATCTCATCGCTATTACCGCGCCATTGGGAAAGAAAACTGGTGGACACAAATATTCATCGGTTATTGAATCAGGACATTGATTGGGCAGATATGGTTTTTATCAGCGCGATGGATGTCCAAAGGAAATCGGTAAATAAAATCATTAACCAGGTAAAAGCAAAAGGGAAACCCATCGTCGCCGGCGGCCCCCTTTTTACTGGTGAATTTGAAAGTTTTCCGCAAATCGATACTTTTATCCTTAATGAGGGCGAAATCACGTTGCCCGAGTTCGTCCAGGATATCGAAAAAGGAAATGTACTGAAGCGCTTATACACAACGGACAAATTTGCGGACCTGAGTCAGACCCCTGCCCCTGACATTAGCCTGTTGAATTTGAATGAATATGAGTGTATGAGCGTTCAGTTCTCTCGCGGCTGTCCCTTTCAATGCGATTTCTGCAACGTGACTGCATTATTGGGGCATACACCGCGCACTAAATCCGTTCAGCAGATTATTGGTGAACTCGATCAGCTTTATGATGCGGGTTGGAGAAGGAACATCTTCTTCGTCGATGATAACTTCATTGGCAACAAGAAAATCATCAAAAGTGAAATCTTACCGGCCCTTATCGAATGGAAGAAAGATAAAGAAGGCTGCCAATTTATTACCGAAGCCTCTATCAATCTCGCAGACGATGATGAACTTATGGATATGATGGCACAAGCCGGCTTCGTTGATGTTTTTGTTGGTATCGAGACACCGGTCGAAGATAGTCTGATTGAGTGTAACAAAAAACAAAACTCAAACCGGGATTTAATTCAGAGTGTCAAGACAATTCAAGCTCATGGAATGCAGGTAATGGCTGGTTTCATCGTTGGTTTTGACAACGATCCAATCGATGTATTTGACCGGTTGATCAATTTCATACAGGAATCCGGGATCGTAACTGCCATGGTAGGGCTGCTCCAGGCACCGTATGGCACGAAGCTTTATTCCCGTTTATCCGATGAAGGCAGACTGGTAAAAGAGATGACTGGTGACAATGCAGACGGTACAACCAACATTGTGACCAGGATGAATTCATCCATTCTTAGAACCGGCTATTTTAAGATCATGAAATCGATTTACTCACCCAAATACTTGTATCCCCGAATTAAGACCTTTCTAAAGCAATATACCCCGCAAGGAGTACGGACAAGATTGCATCTCGACGAACTCGCGGCCTTCTTCAAGACGATATTTTTAATGGGATTCAATTTTCGTGAAGCCAGGTATTATTGGGATCTCCTATTTTGGACCCTCAGAAACGATATCAAGAAGATACCTGTTGCAGTCACTTTAACAATCTATGGTTATCACTTCAGAAAAATCACCAATCGAAATATAAGATTGGCATCCACTGTATGAGTCACAAATACCATCGCCGGTCATCATTTCAAATCGATATACGCAACGACTGCATCATGATCACTTTTGATAGAGGAAAAATCGTTGAGGCTGTTGACGTGATGGATGATGAATCGATCCCTTGCCCCGGTCACCTTTTGAGTGAGGATATAGTCCAATTGGATCGCGTTCCCATCAAGTATGTACGAGTAGCGTTCGTTTTGAGGGAGAAGAGTACCCAGGTCAATCAGTGTTGTGCTGGTTAATGTCATCAGTGTTTGTGACCAGGCGTCATCATTCATATCACCCGCAACAACGATCCTGGTATCTGGATCGTTGTTTGCATAATCTTCAACAAAATCTGCAATCAGTTTTGCTTGCTGGATTCGTTGATTTTCTTCTGGCCTGAGAATGGGTTGTTGTCTGCCAAATAACGGTGAATCAGCACCCCGTGAGGTTAGATGAACTGCAATGAACAACACTCGATCTTCCCCCTTGTTGAAGAGAACAACAAGGGGTTTTCTTGAGCCAGAAAAAGCTTCATCGCTTCTACCAATAGTGCCTGGATTGCTCTGAAATGAATTCGGCAGATTTTCGTCTGCCAACTGAATTTCCTTGTCCTTTCGATAAAGGACTACAGACCGGATATTTCCTCCAGCAATGCCTCCATCCTTATCATTTTGAGGGTCGGTTTGGATGTAAGCATAGTTGGGACCGCCTGCGTTCGAGATCGCATCGATGATTTTGCTGATTGTCTCTTCTGCTGTCACAGTACCGTCATCTTCGATCCCCGAATCATCCATGATTTCATGCAAGACGACGATATCCGGTGCATCCAGCGATGTAACGATAATCCTGGCAATATTTCGAAATTTCGAGTTGTCATCAAACCTAGATAAATTTTCAACGTTATACGACGCAACGCGTAAGTAGTTTTCATCATACTCATTGGATTCGGTTGGGTGATTGTTTTCAATAAATTCCACCTGCCCAAATGTATTTACTTTGAAATTGCCGTAAGAATAATCGAGAATCCCCTTGACCGGAAGGATCAACCTGGCGCCAACATTGATTTCCTCTACATTGTTGTCGTTCATATTGAGAATGATTCGCTCTGGGTTATCGTCATTTTCCAACTGAATTAATGCACCCGCGCTAGAAGTGGTATTCTCCCCATAAACATCCTCCGGGATGATTACTACCTCGTTAAATTCGTTACGCGGTCCGACAGCAATCCCCGAATTGATTTGAACAATCATCGACTCCATGCTCTCGTAAAAATCAATCCCATCCTCTGAAATATCGAACGTCGTCAAACCATCATTATCGATCACGTATCCCGGAATCTTTCTTCCTCCATCGCCTATTACGATTGCCTCAGGAATTGTATTATTGTGAGAGAGTATCTTGATCTCAGGTTTTTCGATCTCAGTAATTGACAGGTTGTAATTTTCCTCACCCCCAGGATAAAACTCGTTCACCAGTCCGGACACCATTACTCGGTCACCCGGTATAACTTCCGGATATGAATTTACGAAAACATAGATGGCCTCTGAGCTGCAATCCAATTCATCAGGTTTGTCATCCTGTAAATAAAAACCTTTGGATGTTTTCGAGGAGACAATTCCTTCGATTCCAGCGACGTGAATACCGTCATACGCAGAGACATGACCGCATCCCTGGATATCATGAATCTGCAGGTCGCCTGTGTTCAATTCATCAGCAGTATATCGTGAACACGATACCAGCAGGGTAAGAATTAAAAATAGAATTATGATCAGGGTGAATGAATTTCGATGGTTTGCCATAATAAGCTATTGTATAATTTTTTTACTGCTTCGTTACAGGAGGAATTATGGGAAATTTCATCGGTGCTATCGATCAGGGTACCACAAGTACCCGGTTTATTGTTTTCGATAAACAAGGCAACATCGTCGCTGTTAATCAGAAAGAGCATAAGCAATTTTATCCTTCCCCGGGTCTTGTGGAGCATGATGCGCTTGAAATTTGGCGCAATACACAAGATGTCATTCAAAATGCAATGCGTATTTCCGGATTAAGCGTTAAGGACATTGCTGCCCTGGGTATCACCAATCAGAGAGAGACTACGTTATTGTGGAATCGAACCACCGGTCAACCGTATGGACATGCTCTGGTATGGCAAGATACACGGACATCAGAGATTTGTTCCAAACTGGAATCGGAGGGACATAATACTCTGTTCCAGTCGAAAACTGGTCTCCCTCTGGCAACTTACTTTTCTGGTCCAAAAATCAAATGGATTCTTGATCATCATCCAGAAATCCATGAGGATATTAAGCGTAGTCAGGTATTGTTCGGGACAATGGATACATGGCTTATCTGGAATTTTACCGGTGGAGTCGATGGTGGTATTCACATTACAGATGTGACAAATGCATCTCGAACGATGCTAATGGATTTGAAAACGCTCGAATGGGATGATGCCCTTCTCGAAATTTTGGGCGTTCCTCGCTCGATCCTGCCCAAAATAGTATCAAGTTCAAATGTTTATGGTTATTCCAGAGATTTTCTGGCTGGAGTACCGATCGCTGGCGATCTGGGTGATCAACAAGCAGCGCTATTTGGGCAATGCTGTTTTCTACCAGGTGAAGCAAAGAACACATACGGTACTGGCTGCTTCATGTTGATGAATACCGGAAATGTGCCAGTTCAAAGCATGAATGGATTACTAACAACCGTTGCCTATCGGATTGGCGATGCACCTGCTGTCTACTGCCTTGAAGGCTCGATCGCAATCACTGGTGCGCTTGTGCAGTGGTTAAGAGACAATCTGCAAATTATCGATAAATCAAGCGAAATTGAACCTTTGGCGCGTACCGTAAACGATAATGGCGATGTTTATTTTGTCCCGGCGTTTTCCGGCTTATTCGCACCATACTGGCGTTCGGATGCTCGCGGTGTCATCATTGGGTTGACACGCTATGCCAATAAAGGACACATTGCAAGGGCTGCGCTTGAGGCCACTGCTTATCAAACCAAGGAGGTATTAGACGCGATGCAACTCGACTCAGGCACAGAATTATCCACTTTAAAGGTGGACGGGGGAATGGTAGTGAACGAACTGCTGATGCAATTCCAATCAGATATCCTTGGAGTTCCAGTTGCACGCCCAAGCATCACTGAGACAACAGCCCTCGGTGCTGCTTATGCAGCAGGGTTGGCAGTTGGTTATTGGCCAAATACTGATGAACTGATGGCCAACTGGTCAAAAGATAAAGAGTGGCATCCTTCGATGAGCCACGAAGAAAGCCAGATTCTTTTTAACAAGTGGAAGAAAGCAGTACAACGAACTTTCAATTGGACCAACTAGGCTGCTCTACTCACTTAAGATAATGTACTTGACGTAACCGCTTGTGCAGACTAAAATTGAAAGTTGCCCGAAAAGGGTAATATCTCAAAGAGTGAAGGTAACTATTTGTAAATAGTGAGAGGCGCTCGAAGGAAAAATATAATGGAAAAGTTAGAAATACTTGCTGAAAAGAGATCTGTGACCGGAAAAAAAGTAAATGTCCTCCGTCGCGAAGGTAAACTTCCGGGAGTCATTTACGGACACAAGTTTGAAACCCAAAATATCATCATGGATCTCAAAGAAGCCACCAAAGTTCTTAATAAGGCCACCGGCTCAAGCATCGTTACGCTCAATGTTGAAGGCAAGGAAGTATCTGCTCTAATCCGTGAAAAACAGCGTGATTACCTAAAGAACCGCTTCCTACACGTTGATTTTCAGGCTGTTTCACTCACTGAAAAGATCCGCGCAGCAGTAAATATTGAGTTGAGTGGTATTGCACCCGCAGTGAAAGATTTCAGTGGTGTGGTCGTGGAAGGCTTGTCTTCAATCGAAGTTGAAGCTCTGCCAAAGGATCTTCCTGAACGGTTCATAATTGACATTTCCGTTTTGAAAGAAATCGGCGACTCAATTTATGTCAAAGATGTTGCAATTCCAGCAAATGTCACTGTCCATACTCCGCTTGATGAAATGGTCGTATTGATCACCTCACCTGCAGCCGAAGAGGTTGTAGAAGCAGCCGAAGAAGGTGCAGCGGAACCTGAAGTAATCGAAAAGGGTAAGAAGGAAGAAGAAGTCGAAGAATAACGACTCTGTTTGCTGATAAAACAAGCGAGTGAAAACACTCGCTTGTTTTTTATATCAATTCAATCGCTTTCTGTGCTAACATTGCGGTCAATCCCCAGAGATGGTCACTGCCAAAATCACGGTAATGAATGACCGTTTTCGATTTTCCATTATCGAAAAACAATTCACTCTGGTACCAATTCTCATTCTGTTTTAACCACTTGATTGGAATCAATAATATTCGTTCAACCTCTGTTTCGTTGATATGTAATTCGGCAGGCCATTCGATAATACCAATGACTGGCAAAACGCAGTAATTTGATACCGTAGGTACAGGATCGATTGATCCAAGAACTTTAATATGTGTTCTGTCCACCCCTATCTCTTCACTGGTTTCACGCAGAGCTGTTTCGATCAGATCACTATCGGTAATTTCTGCTGCACCTCCAGGAAATGAGATTTCGCCCTGGTGTTTTGCCACACCGTTTGTTCTCTTAGTGAAGAGTAAACTCCACTCACCGTCTACACAAACAAATGGAATCAGTACAGCCGCAGGAATACGCGGGACAATGTTTGAAGGTATCTTTTTCTGTTCCTGTGAAAGACGTGCCTTAAGCTTTTCTTCGATTTGATCACTACATATACTCATGATCCTTCATCCTGAGGGTTCTGGAGCAACTCGTTTATCGCTTCATCTTCTTCAAAACCCAACATCCCCACTTCTTTCAACAACTTCTTATCTACCAGGTCACGATCGATTTGCACTTTACGGCCAAACACCAGGTAGCCAGTGTGTGCAATCATTCGGTCTACTGGACGAAACCGGGCTGGTTCTATTTTGTAGAACTTCACAGAAATATCGCAAACTTCAATAAAAGCAAAATCAGTTCGTCTGAGCGCGACAAGCGTCTTGATTACCTGGTTAGCGGTCGGAACGATGCACCCAAAATAACCACCAGGTTTTAAGGCTTCGCGAACCTGACCGAGATAATCATAGGGATTCGAGACATCCAGGAAAACAGCATCCATATTCTTTTCATCAAATCCAAGTTTAATGTCACGAATTTTAAACTCTATCCGATCCAGAAATCCCAGCTTCGCTATTGATCTCTTTGCGATCTCCTGTGAGGATTCCTTGACATCGTAACTGTATACTCTCCCGGTAGTTCCAACAGCATGAGCCAATGCAGAAGTGAATGAGCCACTCCCGGTACCTGCCTCCAGCACATGCTGTCCAGGTGCAATACCCATATAGAGAAGGATGTATCCAATCTCTTTGGGGTACATGATTTGGGTGGCACGTTTGATCCCACGTAGAAGATCCGTAAACGATGGCTGCAGAATGAAGAATGGACTCCCGTTGTGGCTGAAGATTTGCGTTCCCCATTGCCTGCCAATAAGGTCATCGTGTTTGATCACACCCCGGTGGGTATGAAATTCCCCGCCTTCTTGCAAGGTAAAAATAAAGGATTTGTAGCTTAACCCCACAAGTTGTACCAGATCACCAGGTTTGGTTACGATTTCATCTTGTTCAGTCATTTGTGATTTGCTTTCATATTTTCCTGACTAGCCATGCTGAGCCAATAACCAAGAAAGAGAATGATAAACGTCCCGATGATGGCCGGTCCCAGGTCAATAGCACCTAGCATAAAAAAACGGATATTAAATAAGGAGCCAAGAAGATGTCCTGCCCAGAATCCAATCCAGGCAAAAAAATTGAACAGTACAAGCCATTTAAGGCCTCCACCACGCCAGAAATGAAATGCGCATCCAAAAATCGAAGCGATGACTGTTCCTAAAAAAATACTGGCAAGTGTCATACTTCCTCCCCATATATTTTATCAATCACACCACTGCCAACAACCCGATCTCCATCGTAGAAAACGGCGAACTGACCTGGTGTTGCATCCCGAACTTTTTCCGTGAAAACGATGGAATATTTGTTGTTTGAATCCTTATTAATTAATCCATCCACGGGTTTGGCTTTATACCGAATTTTAATGCCGCACTGCATCGGTGTCTCAGGAGCGCACCCATCGATCCAATTGATCTCTTCGACATCAATCCTTTTCACGCCCAATTCACTTTTGGTTCCAACAATCAATTCATTCTTGCCGATCAACTTATCCAGAACATAAATCGGCTCTTTAAATCCAGCCCCCAATCCTTTGCGTTGACCGATCGTGTAGTTTGACAATCCATGATGAATACCAACGACCTCTCCCCTCGTTGTGCGAATTTCACCCGAAACCTGGCTTTCGGGTGCGTAGATCGCTAGAAAGTCATCATGATTCATGCCACCCAGAAAACACAGATCTTGTGAATCAGGTTGATCGTAATTAGTAAAATTATAACTATGCGCAATCTTTCTAATCTCTGTTTTTGTAAATTCCCCCAGTGGCAAAATTGCCCTTGATAACTGCTCTTGCGATAGTCCAGCCAGTACGTACGATTGATCCTTGCTGATATCAATCCCCTTGTACAGCTCGACGATACCCTGCGCGTTTTGTACCAGCCTAGCATAATGACCGGTTGCCATTAGCTCTGCCCCGCTTTGAATTGCCGCCACCATTAATAAACCCCACTTGATCAACCGGTTACATACAAAACAGGGGTTTGGCGTCCGACCAGCTTGATGCGATTGGATGAAGTATTCAACAATCATCTTTTTAAAGGGATCCACAGCGTCAATCACTTCAAAAGGAATTTTTAGTTTTTCAGAAACCTGCTGTGCGCGGTCGATGGCATGCTGTATTTTTTTATCCCGCGAATCCACATCCGGCTCGCCGCTCCATAACCGCAGCATCATGCCCTTAACAGAATAGCCGCGGTTCAGCAGCAGTGCTGCTGCTACTGAACTATCTACACCTCCACTCATTGCCACTGCTACTTCCATTATGTCCTTCAGCGTGCACCTGTCTCAATAATCTTCGTTCACAACCTGCAACGCATGATTATAGCATGCATGATAATTCAGCCGTTAATTATGGTAAAGTAAAGGCTGATATAATAATTCGACAAATTTTCCATTATATGGAGTGATCATGGCTCAAAAAATAATTTTCGGTACAGATGGCTGGCGCGGTTCTATCGCTGAAGATTATACCTTTGCGAATGTCCGACGCTGTACGCAAGGTTTTGCTGACTACTTGCTTAATAAAGGCAAAAAGGGCCAATGGATCGTGATTGGTCACGATAAACGCTTCCTGTCAGAAAATTTTGCCAGGGCTGCTGCTGAAGTGTTGACTGGGAATGGCATTAATGTTTACCTAACGAATGGAGCAACTCCAACACCAGTGATCGCTTATGCAGTTGTGGATAAAAAGGCAGCTGGCGCTGTCAATATCACAGCTTCACACAATCCACCTGCTGATAATGGCTATAAAGTACGCAACGAGTTTGGAGGCGCAATCGATCCTGCTGGCCTTCAGGAAATCGAAAACCTGATTCCGGAGACAGAAGAAGCTGCTCACCGCATGCCCTTTAAAGAGGCAGAAGCTAAAGGGTTGGTACAAATTTTTGACGCGTCGATCAATTACATCGAACACTTAAAAGATCTGATCGATCTGGAACCGATTAAAAATGCAGGATTCAAAGTAATTGTTGACGCGATGTGGGGCAATGGTGCAGGCTGGTTCTCACGATTACTGGCGGGCGGAAAAACACAGGTTGTCGAAATTCACAATGAGCGCAATCCAATCTTCCCGGAAATGATACGCCCTGAACCTATTCAGCCGAATATTGACGTTGGGCTGCGAACTACAGTTGAAAAAGGTGGTGACATCCTATTGATTACTGATGGCGATGCCGACCGCGCAGGTGTGGGCGATGAAAATGGAGTGTTCATCAATCAACTTCAGGTATACGGATTACTGGCATATTACTTCCTTGAAATCCGTAAGGAACGCGGACCAATTGTTAAAACGCTTTCGACAACCAGCATGTTAAACAAACTGGGTAAGATTTACAATGTTCCAGTATACGAGACAGGTGTTGGCTTTAAATACGTGGCTCCAAAAATGCTTGAAACGGATGCGATGATCGGTGGTGAGGAATCCGGTGGATATGCCTTCAAAGGTAATGTTCCAGAACGGGATGGCATCCTGGCAGGACTTTACATGCTGGATTTTATGGTGAAAACAAATAAGAAACCATCAGAACTACTTGCTCTGCTTTTCGACAAAGTCGGTTCACATTATTACGACCGCATCGACACTCCTTTTTCAGGTGATCGTAAGATGCGTGAACAGATGATCCTGAATGCCAATCCAGCCACAATTGGTGGTCTTAAAGTGGAAGGGTTGAACACGCTGGATGGATATAAATTCCTGCTCGAAGACGGCGGCTGGTTGTTGATTCGCTTCTCTGGCACTGAACCGATTATGCGTGTTTATTGCGAAACCACACATAAGGAAAATGTAAAGAATATTCTCAAAGACGGGCAAAAGATCGCCGGATTGGCATAGGCGTGTTGTTTGTTGACACACATTGCCATCTTAACTATCAATCCTTCGACCAGGATTTGGACGAGGTAGTTCAGCGTGCAGTGGATGCAGGTGTCAACAAACTAATCGTTCCTGGCCTGGATATCGCTTCAAGCCGTAAAGCCGTGCAACTGGCAGAGAAATATGAACCTCTCTACGCAGGCGTTGGGGTTTATCCCGGTGAGATAGATGGTTTTGCTGCAGAACAGGTTGAAGAGTTCTATTCAATGGCCATTCACCCGAAAGTAGTAGCCATTGGCGAGATAGGACTTGATTTTTTTCACCGCACAGATAATCAGGAAAAACAATGTTACGTTTTTCAAGAGATGCTGGATATCGCTGCCAACGTAAACCTGCCTGTCCTGATTCACAGCCGTGAAGCACTGGTTCCTTTGACCAGCATCGTAACTCAATGGCGATTACAGCACCCCTCCCTATCCCAAGCAGGGATTTTTCACGCGTTTGAGGGAGGGTACGATGAAGCATTACAAATCACAAACCTTGGTTTTCTGCTAGGAGCCGGTGGGCCAGTTACATATAAAAATGCTAAAATAAAACATGAAGTTTTTAGTAAAATAGGTCTGCATCATATTGCACTGGAGACTGATGCACCTTTTTTATCACCTCAAGGCCATCGCGGTATGCGGAATGAACCCTCTTTCATCCCATTGATCGCCGGCAAGATTGCAGATTTGCAGCATTGTGCCATCGAGGATGTAGCAGCAGTAACCAGTAGAAACGTTCGTACACTCTTTAATTGGGATAACTAAATTGGCATCATCACTTTCTACTTTACCCATTATTCAACAAGGTCTCGACACGGTCGAGAAAATGATGTTATCGCAGGCTGAAGATTACCACCCAGACCTCAAAGCTGCATTATCGGTGATTCTCTCCTCTGGCGGAAAACGCATCAGGCCAACAATTATTTTGCTGATTGGCAGTCTCTTGAACGCAAAATTTGATTTACTGATTCCCCTGGCCACTTCGATCGAACTCCTCCATACTGCCACGTTAATACATGACGATCTAATAGACGGATCCATCCTGCGTCGTGGTGTTCCAACACTGAATGCCAAATGGTCTCCTGCTGCAACTGTGCTGACCGGCGATTTTGTTTTTGCCACTGCTGCCAATATGGCAACTCGTACGAATTCGCTGGAGGTCATGGACCTTTTTTCGCGTACCTTGATGACCATCGTCAATGGAGAAGTAAACCAATTGTTCACCAGTCGTTGTTCCACTGATATCAACGATTATTTCAGACGAATTTATGCAAAAACCGCATCCCTTTTTGAGACTTCAACACACTCTGCTGCGATCATCAGCAAAGTCGATGAATATCACACCGAATTATTACGCAAATTTGGATATGAATTGGGAATGGCATTTCAGATCGTGGACGACATCCTGGATTATGTAGGCGACCAATCTACAGTAGGTAAACCAGTCGGTGGTGATCTACGCCAGGGTTTGATCACACTTCCAATGATCTACTATATCGAATCCCATCCGAACAATCCGTTGATTGGCTCGATCCTTGAAGGAAAAGTCATTAATGATGAACACGAGGTACGGCGGCTTGTCGAATTGGTGGCTTCCAGTGATGCAATGACTAGAGCACAAGAGGAAGCCAATAGTTTTGCTGACCGTGCCACCAAATACCTGATGGAACTTCCAGATGCTCCAGAACGGGATTCTTTGTTGGAAATTACTCAATATATCGTGTCTCGTAAGAAATAAATCAGTACATTAAAAACAAAAAGCCGCAGTCGCGGCTTTGCTAGTGCGCTGGGTGGGAGTTGAACCCACACGCCTTGCGGCACATGGCCCTCAACCATGCCTGTCTGCCAATTCCAGCACCAGCGCAATAACTCGATTATTATAACCGAGCATTTTAGGATGTCAAGCAATTTGACCTGACAGGTAGAATTTTGGAAGGAGAAAATTATATGGCAATTGTATTGGATGCAATGGGCAGTGATGAATTTCCAGTTCCTGAAATTTTAGCAGCAGTAGAATTAAAGAGAATGGGAGAGTCGGTTTTACTGGTTGGAAAGAAAGCCCTCATTGAAGATAAATGCAAAGATTTGAATATTGATTCAAATACAATGGAAATCATCGATGCACCGGATATTGTCGAAATGACTGACAAACCAGTGGAATCCTTTAGGAAAAAACCGAATAACTCTATGGCCATCGGCCTAGCACTTGTCAAGGAAAATAAAGCCGAGGCGTTTGTTACCGCTGGGAATACAGGTGCAGCTTTCTTCAATGCGATTAAGATTCTTGACCGGCTGCCAAAGATTTCCCGGCCTGCACTGGCTGCGATCATTCCGGTGAAATCAGGTAAGTGTGTATTCATGGATACAGGTGCCAACGCTGATTGCCGTCCAGATTTCCTGCTCGAATTTGCTGTCATGGGGAGTGTCTACGCCAGCAAAGTATTCGGATTAACCTCGCCGAAAGTAGGTCTGTTGTCGAATGGTGAAGAATCCGGCAAGGGTAATCAGCTTGTAAAAGATGCCTTCCCAATTCTCGAATCAAGCGGTTTAAATTTTTACGGGAACATCGAACCCAAAGAAATCTATGCTGGTAAGGTCAATTGCGTCGTAACAGATGGGTTTTCTGGAAACGTCTTCCTAAAAACCAGCGAAGCAGTTGGTAAGATGATCACTGATCTGCTCAAGGCTAATATCTCATCGCGTTTTCTAAGCAAGATCGGATATCTTCTGGCAAAACCAGCATTTGTTGGAATAAAGAAGATGATGGATCCATCGGAAACCGGTGCTGCAATTCTTCTTGGAGTAAATGGGTTGGTATTTGTCGGACACGGCCGCTCGGATGCCCGCGCGCTGGTTTCTGCCGTAAAACTCGCAAGAAACACCATCAATTCTGGATTCATGATGGCAATGAAAGAAGAAATCCAATCCCGTTTGTCATAGTTGTCACTTGTAAAGGAAAAGCATGAAAGTCATTTCGAACGATAAACTCATTAAACGCAATGGAAAGATCGGCAACATAAGTTCATTGGTCAGCATTGTCATCCTCGGTATCGGCATGTATTTCTCATTCACCGATAAGGATGGTTCTTACCTTCCTTATACTTTTGGCGCATTGATCATTGGCTTCCTGTTGTTCCAGGTAGGCAATTATTACATGTCTAAATGGGGCAAATCACCCAGACCGGATGAATTACTCACCAGCGCATTAAAGGGGATGGATGATAAATATACGCTTTATCATTATGCAACTCCAGTCTCGCACCTGCTCATCGGACCGGCAGGTGTTATCTGCCTGGTTCCAATGAACCAGGCTGGAACCATCATTTATGACCCGGATAAAAAGCGCTGGCGTCAAAAAGGTGGGAGTTTCTTCCTCAGAACCTTTGGCGGTGAGAATATCGGACGCCCCGACAATGAAATCAAATATACTGTCGAAGATGCCAACAAATTCTTGACCAAGAATGAAATTAAAATTGCACCATTTGAACCTGAGCCATTGTTGGTATTTACCAATCCGAAAACAACCCTGGAAGCAGAGGAATACCCGTATACTGCAATGCTCGCTCCAAAATTAAAAGAATATCTGCGGAAGAAAGCAAAAGAAAAACCGTTTTCACTGGATACGGTCAAGGAGATCGAAACGAAGATCTCTGGTTAGGACGATGAAGGGTGACCTTACTGGGTCACCCTTTTTTTAATCAATCGTCTTGCAGTAGATTTTGGTTGATCCTGTATTGGTTTCGTACGCCTACCGGTAGATTTCGGTTTATCCTGTGAGGATTTCAAGCATGTGGCGGTTGGTTTTGGTTGACCCTGCGAGAATTTCGATCGCTTGGCAGTAGATTTTGGTTTATCCTGAGAGGATCTCAAGCGACTAACGGTGGATTTTGGTTGATCCTGTAAGGATTTCAAGCGTTTAACTTCATCATCCGATAGAGCGCGGAACTCACCTGGTTTCATTGTTCCCAGTGTAAGACTCCCAATCCGGACGCGCATAAGTTTTACAACAAATAAACCGGTTAGTTTTGCCATTTCAC
>ENA-UOYA01000175-UOYA01000175.1-activated-sludge-metagenome-genome-assembly--contig:-NODE-175-length-90205-cov-16.174332_pt1 | contig 90205 bp, 84 predicted proteins | sample MGYA00238163_ERZ764804 | MGnify/ENA primary metagenome ERZ764804 (study PRJEB28919, sample SAMN05720223) | activated sludge metagenome | isolation source: Anaerobic digester | place: Hong Kong...
TAGAAAAAATCCCTCAAATTTACTCTTTGAGGGATTTTTTTATCTTAAAAATATCACAAACCCATGCTGTCTTTGCTTTTGATCATCTGGTTCATGAGACTGTTGATGTTCATCTGGGTAACGGCATTCGAAATCACCAGTTCAGCCTCGGCGGCGTTGGCAAAGAAGCCGATCTTGGTCATCGCGGAGGTTTCTGCCGTGAAGATCGATTTCTTCCCGTTTGCTGAATCGAATTCGATGACAACCCGTTGACTGAACTCTACTTTAAATCTCAGCAGCAGGTAAATGATCATGATGGGGATCAAGATCCAGCCCAGGATAAAGAAAAACCATCGGGCTGTATTGTTGTGGGAAAATTCAGTCACCGAGAGGCTGATACGATGAGCCTGTGAGTTATCGAGCACGAAACCACCTACAGATGCCCCGGCATCCTTGAAAAGGTTGGTTTGTTTGAGTGCGAGTGTCATCCGGGATAAGTAAGGGGTGTTGATATACGACTGTATCCCATTCGATGAAGCCATTGTCTGGGTGATCAGCACAGGAAGGGACCTTTCACCGGATGCTGCAGGTTGGAAAGCCTGGTTATCGGGAGCCACCTGCATAAATGTAACCTTGTATTTTCCATTCAACACAACAGGTTGTGGCCCATGAGTCTGGTTATTTCCGGTGGGTGGAGGAGTGTTGTTGATCGGAGGAGGCTGTGAGCCGGAACCAGGAGGGGGCGAGGAGTAGAATTGCGCCGCGAAGATCGTTTGTTTGGCCATTGTCCAGGTGGACATTCCCTCGGTCCAGAGCATGGTGTTTGGGGTGATGACATGGTTCGTAATCAGTTGTTTGATCTGATCTGCGCTGACCGGTCCTACCCGCTGGTTATTCACAAGGTAATACCACATAATAAATCCCTCCTTAATCAGTGAAGGATGGCATGATTATAGAACGACCGCGATTAATTTTCAACCGAAAGGGTTATTTGCTGGCAGCGAAGATCGAGTCGATCGTATTTACCAGGTTGATTGCGTCAGGTTGAAGGCAGGCATGGATGTTGGGTTCGCCCATCGTCACCACCCTTGTTTGACCGTCTCTCTTCCCGTCAATGGTGATCACTTCGACTGCCAGATTGGAGAATTGGCATAAGGCCGGATTCACCAGAATTTCAGCGGTCATTGCATCCCAATAATAAAAACTCTCACGGTTGACACCAGTTATTTGCTGGTCGTACAAGTTTGCCGCAAATTGCGCGGGTTTGCCGCCGTTTCGCCAGACAGCCGTATCGGTGTGCGTAACGGCGACCTGGTTGGTCGCATCCAGCGGGACAAGGTAGATCTCCAAACCGGATTGGAAAACCTCTGAGGCAGCGACCGCATCCGCATAGATATTCCATTCAGCCAGATTGTTCTCCGGGTCTGATACAAGATCGGAAAGGTTGCCTTCTGTGTACAGCGCGCCTCCCATGATAAAGACAGCCTTAATGTGGTCTTTGATCCCCGGATCAATACGAAGCGCTTCGGCCAGGTTGGTGCACGGGCCGCTGATGAAAACGGTGACCGGCTCCTGCGAGGTGTTTAATACATCCACCATTAATTGGGCTGCATCTTTGACATGATAGACCTGATTGGTTTTAGGTACAGGCTGATTCCAGAAATTATTCGCGCTTTGCCTCATCCATTCGGGAAAGGCGTTATTCCCACCCAGGGGGGCGGATTTACCGAAACCAAGTGGAATGCCGGTGAACCCAAAACTATCGAGGAGCGCTCCGATGAGCTGAATATACGTTGAAGGGTTTGCTTCACCGTATGAGATGCTGACAGACTTCAGCGAGACCCTGGGATCGCTCAGGAAGTACATCAAGGCAAGCATGCCATCGGGGCTGCCGTCGTCATCATAGATCACGGGGATGGGATGGATCGGATTCAAAGCGCCGGTGGTTTCGCCAAAATCACCACGACTGGTGTATTGCAACACACCGGTCGGTGAAACCTGGAAGAAATCGTGGCTCGCGCTGCAATTGCCGATGAAGTCGCCGGAAGTGAATTCATAGGTCCCATTGTTAATATTCTGCAATGTGTATGACCCGGCGCAGGGGATGGAGAGCAGGTTGTAATGTCCACAGATTTCGCCCACAGAGCATGTGCTGTTGAAATCGATGATTGCGTCCATAGTGTAGGAGCCATTGATGGCTGTTCCGGTCCACTTGCCGGCGAGAAGGAAACTGGTTGGCGTTGGCAAGGTCGGTGGTGTGGTTTGTACTGGAGAAGGAATTGTTGTGGTCTGGACCGGGGTAGGAGCTGCCTTGTGGCAGGAAGAGAGCAACAGGGAAAACCCCAACGTGAAGACCAAGGCAACATTTACAAAGGAACTCTCACGTCTCATCAGTTAATCCATCCCAAATGTGATTCTTAAATTATAGCATTGAGTAAATTATTACCCCTCATCATATACCTTTCACCCTGTGATCCCCCCTTCCATTAATACGTACAGAGAGGGATGCTTGTTTTTGCTAAGAAATGTGATGTTTTAAAAAACCTCTCCTGTCGTGGGGACAAGAGAGGGGTTTTTCAATAAAAATTCGTGAAATTGGTGGAAAACTATGATCTTAATTTTGCGCCGACCTCATATTCCAGGCGCTTGATGATCTTGTTGCGCAGGGTTTTAATCTCGTCGTCCTTGAGAGTGCGATCAGGAGCCTGGTAGGTGAGCGAGTAGGCCAGGCTTTTCTTACCAGAACCGATCTGCTCGGAGCGGAAGACGTCGAAGAGGCGCACGCTTGAGAGCAGCTTGCCACCGGTCTGGCGGATGAGGGCTTCGATCTTCTCGGCGGGGATGGTCTCGTCCACCACCAGAGCCAGGTCTTCAAGCACGGGTGGGAAGGTGGGCAGGTCCTCGGTCTGGTAGAGCGCGGGGATGAGCGAGAGCAGCAGGTCCATGTCGAATTCGCCGGCCAGGACAGGTGCCTTGAATGTGGCGGGCCAATCGTAACGTTCGCGTACGCGCGGATGAAGCTCACCGAAAACGCCGATCTGTTTACCGGCGATGGAGACGTGGGCGCACTTGCCGGGGTGGAAGCTGGGATGCTCGCCGGGCTCAAATTTGACATCACTCAGCCTCAGGCCGTTGATCAACCCGGAGAGGATGCCTTTGAGATCGAAGAAGTCCATGTCGCCGGTATCAGCAGGCTGCCAGCCGCGCACGCTGCGCTGACCGGCCAATACAATCGCCAGCTTCTTCATTTCATCGGGCAGTCCGGGTTCTTCACCCTGTAGGAAGATTGGGCCGATCTCGAAAAACGCGAGATGTTCGCGGTTGCGTGAGTTGCGCTCAGCCACGTCGAGCACGGAGGCCATGACGGAGTGACGCAGGAAGGCTTTTTCGTAGGCCAACGGGTTGGCGATCTTGACGTAAGGTTTGTCGTCAGCGGCGCTGCCGGGGGCAATGCGCCGGTTTTCGCGTTCGGGAGTGGACCAGCGGTAATTGATCACTTCTTGCAAGCCGTACGAGACGAGCAGGTCGCGGACGCGTTCTTCTTTGTCAAGGATGGAATTGCCCTTCTGCGGCGGCAGAATATCAGACAGGCGAATTTCTGGAATGTTATCATAGCCGTAGACGCGGGCGATCTCCTCGATGAGGTCGGCTTTGCCGGTGACGCCTTCGCCGATATCCAGGCGGTGATCCGGGCAGGTGGCTCGGATGGTCTCGCCGTTGACCTCAACCTTGAATTCCAGGTGTGTGAGCAGTTCAGCGATCCTGGTGGCGGGGATGGAAATACCCAGCAAGCGTTTGACGTCGGCCGGTGTGACCTCCACCACAGGGGTCTGCGGCGGCAGGGGATAGTTATCCACGAAGCCGGGGACGACTTCACCGCCGGACCACTGCTGCATCAGTTCGAGGCAGCGGCGCACGCCGCGTTCGGCCATGGCCGGGTGCACGCCGCGCGAATAGCGGTAGGAGGCCTCGGAGGGCAGGTTTTGGGCTTTGGCGGTCTTGCGGATGTTGATCATGTTCCAGGAGGCGCCTTCAAGCAGGACGTTCTTTGTGTTCTCGTCCACCTCGGTCTCGGCGCCGCCCATGATGCCGGCGATGGAGAGCGGACCGACGGCGTCGCAGACGAGCACGGTGGTCTCATCGAGGGTGCGTTCCACGCCATCGAGGGTGGTGATCTTTTCGCCTTTGCGCGCTGTGCGGGTGCTGATCTGGACGGGTTTTCCATTGGCACGTTTGAGCAGCTTGTCGTAGTCAAAAGCGTGTAGCGGCTGGCCGATCTCGAGCATGACGTAGTTGGTGGCGTCGACGATGTTGCTGATGGGGCGCATGCCGGCGGCCTTGAGGCGACGCTGTACCAGCTCTGGGCTGGGAGCGATCTTGACGCCGCGGATGAGCCCGAAGGTGAAGCGCGGATTGAGCTCAGGCTTGGTGATATCCACAGTCACGTAATCCGGCTTGCCGGGGGCGGGGACGGTTGGCGTGGGCAGCGTTTTTAGCGGCTTGCCGGTCATGGCCGCAATCTCGCGGGCCAGGCCGAGCATACTGGCGCAACGGGCGTAGCTGGGCAGCAGCTTGATGTCGAAGATGGCGTCGCCGTAGAGCTCCACCAGCGGGGTGCCAGGGACGGCGTCATCGGGAAGAATGATGATTCCTTCGTGTTCCTCGCTCATCCCCAGTTCCTTTTCAGAGCAAACCATCGAGTACGAGTCCACGCCTCGGATCTTGGCGGGTTTGAGCGTGGTCAGCACAAGCCCTTCGGCGTGGCCGTCGTAGATGACCGCGCCTTCCTTGGCATAGGCCACCTTGAGGGGTTTGGGCAGCGGGCCTTTGCCCTTGTAATCGAAGACGTTCGGGGCGCCGGTGAGAACGATCTGTTCTTTTTCACCGTCGAAAAGTTTGCAAAGGGTAAGGCGGTCGGCGTTGGGGTGCGGCAGCACTTCGGAGATGGAACCGACAACAATTTTCTGCGGATCCCACGACAGGCCGGTGACCTTGGTATCGACGGTGCCGGGTTCGGGCATGGGCAGGCCGATGATCTGGATCTCCTCCACTTCCATGCCAGCCATGGTGAGCAGGTGAGCGATCTCCGCGATGGAAAGTTGGGGATCGACGAAATCTTTTAACCAGGATAAGGGTGCTTTCATAGTTCCTCTTAGCTCCGAGAATGGAGAGTGGAGAGTGGAGAATCGTAAATTCAGTTGGTTTTGGTTGTAACGATTCTCTATTCTCGTTTCTCGACTCTCTGATCTTCTAGAATTGCTCCAGGAAACGTAGGTCGTTGTCCCAGAAGTAGCGGATGTCGTTGATGCCGTAACGCAGCATGGCGATGCGCTGCGGGCCAAGACCAAAGGCAAAGCCGGAATAGCGTTCGGGGTCGTAACCGCCGTTGCGCAGCACGTTGGGGTGGACCATGCCGCAGCCGCCGATCTCGAGCCAGCCGCCGCCGCAGACCGGGCAGCCCTTACCGCCGCACAGGAAGCACTCAACGTCGAATTCCGCCGAGGGTTCTGTGAAGGGGAAGAATGAAGCGCGGAAGCGGGTGCGCGCGTTTTGTCCGAAGAGGCGACGCGCCAGATCGGAAAGGGTGGCTTTGAGGTTGGAAAAGGTGATGCCGGGTCCTACCGCCAGACCTTCAATCTGGTCGAACTGGGTCTCGTGGCGGGCGTCGGTCTGTTCGTAGCGGTAGCACATGCCGGGCAGGATGATACGAATGGGAGGCGGGTTCTTCGGGTTGGCTGCGGAGGCCTCCTGCATGGCATGGACCTGACCGGGCGAGGTGTGAGTGCGCATGACGATGGGATTGTCGCCGCGGTCGCCAGCCTCGACGAAGTAGGTATCCTGCATGTCGCGAGCGGGGTGCCCGACCGGGAAATTGAGCATCTGGAAATTGAACTCGTCGGTCTCGACCTCGCGCGAGCGGTACACCTGGAAGCCCATCTCACCGAAGACGCGGTACAGCTCACGCAGGATCTGGGTGTCAGGGTGCAACCGACCGTGGACGATGGGACGTCCGGGCAGGGTCACGTCCAGCTTCTCGCTGGAGAGCGCCTGCGAGAGCGCCTGTTCGCGAACGGCGGTGCTGCGTTCGGTGAAGGCGGTTTCTAGCGCTACCTTGACTTGGTTAGCAGCCTGGCCAACCTTGGGGCGCAGGTCAGCATCAAAGGTGCCGAGCTTCTGGAAGACCTGCATCACCGGAGCGGAACGGCCCAGGTGGGCAGTGCGCCACGCTTGCAGGGCTTCTTCATCCGCCAGCGGAGCTAGCGCGTCCAGCCCGGCTTTGCGGATGGATTCAAGCTCATCCAGAATTGAGGAATCGGTCATGTTAAACTCCTACTTAAAAAATAACTCCCGTCCACATAGGGACGGGAGGAAATATTCCCGCGGTACCACCCCGGTTGGCTGAGGATCAGCCCACTCGACCCGACGGCGCTGGGAGCGCGATCGGCTGCCCGGATAACGTGTGGCTCACGGTTCAGGCTAGTACCACAAGGGATTCACCTGAACAGCTCGGGAGGGAACTTCGGCCGGATTCTGCCGGGTGGATCTTTCAGTCTGGAATCCACGTTCCTGTCGGGGTCGTACGGTGTACTTTCCTCCGTCAGTGCTGTTGGAGATATTATAGCCGGGGAGTGGGGAAATGGGAAGGAGGATTCCTCAGGCAGAGTCGCAGAGGCAAATTGTAAAACCCGCATTGGGAAGTCAATAAAGGTATAAATGGTACGAACAGAATGAGAGCGAAAATTATTTCCGATGCCCATGCCCTGTAGTCCCTCTCTCACACGATCTGAGTGCTCCGAGGTCCGGTACGAAGCGCGGGAACAGGGCTACCAGGATTTAAGAGGAATGGATGTTTTGCTTCTCTTTTGTGGAAATCGTGCAATTAGTGGATTAACTATTTCAACACGATCATCATGACGCCAATAGCAGCGAAGATGACTCCGACAAGGCGGTTGAGCACCTTTTCGGGGATCTTGTTGGCGAGCCGCGCGCTGGCCAAGCCGGAGGCGACCGCGGCAATGGCGATGATGACGCCGATGGAGTAATCGACGTTGCCGTGAATGGCGTAACCCGCCGTGCCTGAGATGGCGGTAAGCGCCATGATGGCTGTCGAAGTACCAACAGCTAATTTGGTGGGGTATTTGAGGATGATGAGTAGAACGAGGAAGAACACCATGCCGCCGCCAGCCCCGAAGAGCCCGGAGTTGATGCCGAGAAGAAGTCCGATGCCGAGGGTGATGAGGCGATTGCGCCAGTTCATTTTTGCCAGGCGATGCGGCGCGTCGTCTTCAGGTCTCTTTGCCCGTTTGAACCACATGGCGAAAGCCATACCGAAAATAAATATCAGGAAGCCATAGTTCAGCAGGGTAGCGGGGATGGCAATGTTCGAGATTTGCGCGCCAACCTGGGCGCCGAGGATGGCGCCGATCGCCAACCAGAGGGCAGCGCGTAGGTTGATGTTGCCGTGCCTAAAATAGGAAATGGAGACGATCAGTGAGGTGATCACATCCACGAACAAACTGGTGCCAACCGCGGTGTGCATGTCAACGTTCAGTATGATGGTAAGCAGCGGAACGACCAGCAACACACCACTGGCGCCAGTAATACCAACCACCAGACCGGTACCGAGGCCGATCAAGATTTCAATCCAAAATGGAACCATTAATTAAAGGCTACCCTAAGTATTTGATTGAACTGCTGATAAAAATGATGGTACTTCTTTATAACCAAAATTTGATTGTATACCCACCGATCCGCATCCGACGCTTGAGATTTTCTCAGCGATTATACACCATGATTTCACTGGGTAATCTCGATAACCATTAAAAAAAACAGCACGGAAAATCTCCGCGCTGTTTTTTTTACAAGAATAATCTTATGGCGTAAAGCGGATGGTCTCACTTAATGATTCGCCATTTTCACCATCTTTGGTGTAAAGGGTAATCGTAACTTCAATTTTGTCTCCCGAAGGATTATATTTGAATCTACCTTTTGTATTTGACACAAAACCTTCCTCGCCCGGTTTGATGGCATCGGTCGAGCTGGAGACGGCGCAACCTCTGGTGCCGGTAAAAGTGTCTGAGGAGAAATTCATGATATCCCCGGTAGTCAGATCTTTGATCCTCAGATGGACGGATTCCCATTTGACACCGCCGTTGTTGTAGATATGAAGGCGAATGGTCCAGTAACCGGTGCAGGCGTCCAGGTCCATAAACGCCGCGTTGAACGACGGGACCGGGGTGGGTGTTGGTGAAGGAGTAGGTGATGGTAATGGTGTATAGATGGGCAGCGGCGTGGCATCGCCTTCCACGGTAAGATATTCACCCCAAACCCAGCATTTGACGTTATCCTGGCCAGGAGCGTTTACGTAGTAATACGTGTTGTCGTAGTTGCGGGCCAGCGATTGAACACGGGTGCCTTTCTCAAGCAAAGCCACGTAATTATAGTTTGCTCCCGGGCCGGTGCGGCAATTGGTGTTTTCATTGACCACCAGCCAAACCTCGGCAGGGGTCGATGAAGGCAGTACAAACGGTGTGCCGGTGTTGGTGGGAATGAGCGCCAAAGCTGTACCCGTTGCCTGATTGATCGCGGATTGTGCCGCGGCGGTCTGAGAATTCTGTACATTCAAGGCAACCATGGTTTGCATCACGGCATTATCAATGCTCTGTCGTTCACTTGGAGCGCCGCATCCGGTCAGCACGCTTGCGATGATTAATATCGAAAAAGTGATTTTGATTATTCGATTCATGTTTTCCTCAAGTTTTAATCCTGATCTAACCCGATTGAGCAATGACAATATATCCAACTCTCTTAATTAATACTACCAATAATATCCGAAATTGTTAAAAAGTAAAGATACTAAAAACGATCCCCCGAGATCGTTTTTTGGAGGATCGTTCTTAATTAGCGTTCTCTTCAACTAGGCATTTACTGTGATCGATACCGAGAAGGATTTTCCTGCCTGACCATCCTTGGAGTAGACAGTGACGGTTACTTTTAGGTGATGTCCGGTGGGGTCATAACCGAATTGTCCGGGATTTACATTTGAGATCACGCCTTCTTCGCCGGGGGTTAAATCCTCCTGTGATACGTCCATGGAGCATCCGCTGTATCCTCTGAACTGATTAAGAGTATGGGTAAATGTCATCCCCGCGGTTGTATCTTTGATGACTACTTTCACTGATTGCCAGGTGATGCTGCCAGTATTTTTTACTTTCAAACGAAGAGCATATTCACCCATGCATGAGGTGACACCGACAAAGGATACACTGAGTCCACCCGCGGGGGTGGCTGTATATGTCTCGGTTGGCGTAGGCGCGGGTGTGTAGACTGGCAGAATATTAATATTTCCTGTCAAGTCTGAATAAGCCACCCACAACCAACAAAAGCCGCCCGCGTTGGGATTTTGGACATAGAAATAACTATTATCTGGGTTGCGGGCGATTGCTTGCACGCGAACACCAGCTTTGATCAGGGTGACGTAATCATAATTGGTGCCCGGACCTGACCGACAATTGGTATTTTCCCGCACCGTCAACCAAACCCCTTCAAGGGTTGGGGTGAAGGTAGGCATTGGTGTGAGAGTGATGGTTGGCGTAGAGGTGGGTTCCTGGGGTAAGGGTTGCGCGGTTGGCGACACCAATTGAGTATCCTGTACCTGCCCTCCTGCCGTGATCGTCTGTGCCAATTGGGTTTGCGCGACTTGAAGAGCAACCAGGGTATTGATATCTACCGAATTGGAATTGTTGTCTGAGGATAAGGGAAAATTACATGATGCCAGTACAGATACAAGGAGAACCGAAATGAGCCACTTAAGTTTAAGGGTTTTCATCTTCACCTCCTTTGAACATCTTTACTTAGAATAATCATACAGAGATAAAAATGCTTTTTCAATGGGTGTTTAAAACAATACAGGAGAGCATTCAACTCTCCTGTATTGTTCAGCTGAGAATAGTTACTACTTTTTCTTCTTGGAGGTGCTTTTCTTTTCGAGTGATTCAGCCAATCCACCAATGAGGTTTTCGGCTCCTGAGATGAGGGCTTCGTTGCTAAGTAGGGTTTTTACCTGGCTGCCGAAGGGGGCCGGGAGTTTCTTGGAGATATAATCGATCACAATTGTTACGATGGTAGTTGCCATCGTTTCTGAGATCTTGGTTTTCTTGACAATAAGTGCTACCAGTTCATCCATGACTTCCTCCTAAATAAAGTTTTAATTACTTTACTCAAGAACCAATAAAATGTACAGAGAATCGTACAGAAAATCCCAATCAGTGTACTAGTGTACCCACTTTATTGCCAAAAAGAGCATGTTTCAATGCTTGTTCGTCCCATAAGTTGAGCACGAGGATAGGCAATTTGTGCTCCATACACATGGTGATGGCGGTGGAATCCATCACACCCAGGCGCAAATTGATGGCTTCAATGTAGTCAATTTCGTCAAATTTCTTGGCTGAGTCGTTTTTCTTGGGATCGCAATCGTAGATGCCATCCACTTTGGTGGCCTTGATCAGCACATCCGCTCCTATTTCCATGGCACGCAGAGCAGCCGCGGTATCGGTTGAGAAGTAGGGATTGCCGGTGCCGCCACCGAAAATGACCACGCGACCTTTCTCCAGATGGCGGATGGCGCGTCGCCGGATGTAGGGCTCAGCAACCGTTTTCATTTCGATCGAGGTCATGACCCGCGTTGTTACCCCCTGATGTTCCAGGGCATCCATTAATCCCAGGGCGTTCATGACGGTGCCGAGCATTCCCATGTAGTCGGCGGTGGCCTGGTCCATGCCCATTTCCTGGCCGACCTTGCCGCGCCAGAGGTTGCCGGCGCCAATGACCACGGCGACATCCACTCCAAGTTCGCGGACTTCACCGACGCGGCGGGCAATATCGGCTGCCTGTTTGGCGTCGATGCCAAAACCACCTTCACCGGCAAGTGATTCTCCACCCAGTTTGAGTAAAATGCGGTGATATTTCAGCTCTTCCATCCATGCCTCCTTGAAGTTAAGAAAAGACCAACCTTGCGGTTGGTCTTTAATTTTATTCCTCTTCCACTTCGGAATCGGCAGTGGTTTCACCCAGCGACCAGCGCTGGAATCGGCGAATAACGATATTTTCTCCGATAGCGGCGATATTCTGATTCATGAGCTCTTGAATAGTGATACTCTCGTCGCGGATATATGGTTGGTTCATCAGTACGAACTCATCCTTAAATTTTTTAAGGGAACCTTCCACGATACGGGGCAGTACACTATCCGGCTTGCCTTCTTCTTTGGCCTTGGCGGTGGCAATCATGGTTTCATGCTCGATTACTTCCTGGGGAATGTCGGCTTCGCTGATGTAATCGGGGTTGGTGGCAGCAATCTGCAGTGCGATCTCATGAGCAAGTGAGCGGAATGCATCGGAGCGACCAACGAAATCGGATTCGCAGTTGACTTCGACCATAACACCAACGCGACCATTTCCATGGGTGTACAGTTCGAGGACGCCTTCCGAGGCCTGGCGTGTGGCGCGCTTCTTGGCAGTGGCGAGACCTTTCTGGCGCAGATAGTCGAGGGCGGTATCCATGTTGCCGTCTGATTCTTCCAGAGCTTTGCGGCAATCAAGGAATCCTGCGCCGGTTGCTTCTCGAAGAGTTTTGATCATTTCAGTTGTAATTGCCATAGTGTTCCTCTTATCTACATAATTATACCGGAGAGACGTAAAAGGGTTTACGCGAGCCGGCTGGATTGATTACATGGTTTCTTCAGTCTCATCCACATCATCGTCAGCGGATCTGATGCTCATCTTGGCGAGGGTGGAATCTCCGAGCAGATCTTTATCTTCGAGGGTGCTTTCCTCATCCATACGCGGGCGGACAGCTTCCTTGCGGGAGGTAGAAGCCTCACCAGCGGGGACTTCCGCAATACCTTCGTCGTCCTTGGCCATGGATTTGCCTTCGATGACCGCGTCGGCGATCTTCGAGACCAGCAGTTTGATGGCGCGGATGGCGTCGTCGTTGGATGGGATTACATAGTCAACACCACGGGGATCGCAGTTGGTGTCAACAAGGGCGATCACGGGGATACCTTTCAGGTTGGCTTCATGGACGGCAGTGTGCTCGCGCACGATGTCAATAATGAAGACCAGGTCGGGCAATTGCTTCATATTACGCACACCAGCCAGGTGCATCTCAAGGCGTTTGATCTCGCGGGAGATCAGCAGGCCTTCCTTTTTGGTGAGGCGGTTAATATCACCGCTGTCTCGCAGGTGCTCGAGGCGTTCGAGTTCCTGGATGCGGCTGTACATGGTGGTCCAGTTGGTGATCATGCCACCCAACCAGCGTTCGGTCACGTAGGGCATGCCGCAGCGAACGGCTTCTTCGGTGATCGTTTCTTGCGCCTGGCGTTTGGTTCCAACAAACAAAACCGTACCGCCCTGGGCGACAGTGTCGCGAACCAGGTTATAGGCGGTGGTTAATAATTTGACGGTTTGTTGGAGATCAATGATGTGGACCCCGTTGCGCTCGGTGAAGATATAGGGACGCATGTAGGGGTTCCATTTGTTGGTGCGATGTCCGAAGTGGACACCACTTTCCAACAGGGCTTTCATGGAAATAATCGAACTCATATAAAATTCTCCTTTGCGTTATACTTCCGCCTCCTTGATTACCCTTCTCTCACTGCTTGTGGCAGCACGCAAGAAAGATCGGGAGACGTGCTTGATATGCGTGGTTTTAGCATCGCCATTGCTACTCACCACAGCCGAGCAAGTATATCATAAAAATCCTTAATTTTCTGCTGTTATAATCGGCTCCATGAAATATCACATTTGGACTGAAGGCTGTCAGATGAATGAGGCTGATTCCGATCGGGTGGCGTCGGCGCTCGAGCATCTGGGCTATACGTATGAACCGATCATCGAAAAAGCTGATGTGATCGTGCTGAACACTTGCGTGGTGCGGCAATCCGCTGAAGAGAAGGCAGTAGGACGACTGACGACCCTACTACCGGTTATCCGCAATCGCCCTGAAGTGGTGGTGAACCTGATGGGCTGCATGGTGGGCGTCAAAGGCTATAACCCGCTACAGAAACGTTTTCCGTACGTGGACGTTTTCTCACCGCCATCGGACCCCGGTCCGCTGGTGGAATACCTGATCCAACGCGATATCCATAATGAAGAAGAAGCGGAGACTGCGCGCCGATTTGCCCTGATGGACGGCGACTTGCTGTTACCCGCGCCAGAGAAAGGTAAAGCTGTAAGCGCGTTTGTGCCGGTGGTGTTAGGCTGCTCGCACGCCTGTACCTACTGCATTATCCCCTACCAGCGTGGCATTGAACGCAGCCGGCCGCCGGAAGACATCCTGGCTGAGTCGCGGGCGTTGGTGGCACAGGGTATCAAAGAAATCACGCTGCTGGGGCAGATCGTTGACCGTTATGGCAAGGATGAGCCGAGTTACCCGTCTTTAGCACAACTACTGGCACAGATGAATGATATTGAGGGATTGGAGCGTATCCGTTTCCTGACCTCACACCCCAACTGGTTTACAGATGAGTTGCTCGAGGCTGTAGCTACCTTGCCCAAGGTGATGCCTCACATCGAAATCCCCAATCAGGCTGGTGACGATACCGTGTTGGCAAACATGCGTCGCGGCTACACTGCTGATCAGTACCGCCAACTGGTGTACAAGATCCGCGAACGCATTCCGGGAGTGTCGATCGCGACAGATATCATCGTCGGTTTTCCGGGCGAGACCGCGGAGCAGTTCCAAAATACCTACGATCTGCTGGCCGAGTTGAAGCTCGACATGGTGCACCTGGCACGGTATTCACCACGAAAGGGTACCGTCAGCCAGCGGACGATGGAGGACGATGTTACAAGCGCTGAGAAATGGCGTCGTTTTAGAGCCATTGAAAAGTTGGAGCAGGATGTGGTCACCGGAATCCATGCCACTTACCTGGATAAGACTGTGCCCATCCTCTTTGAAGAGAAGGAACGTGTGCGCAAACGCTGGAAGGGGCGCACGCCCACTAACAAGCTGGTGTTTGTGGAATCCGATGATGACTTGCGCGGGCAGGTGCTGCCGGTACATATCACCTGGACCGGGCCGTGGTCGATGATCGGCGAACTCGTCAAAGGATAGGTAAATGAAGAAACCAATGATCGTGTTGCTTTCGGTGATCCTTATCGTGGCAATGGTGGCTGGTTATTTTCTCTTTCTCGATCCGGCACGCGCGAAGAACCGCAGCGCGGGGGTGATGGCTTTTATCCGTCATCCCGAGGATCACCAGAACTGGAAGACCGCGGCGAAATCTCAATGCGGTAACACACCGTTCCTATTCCCGACGGATGGTTATATCGGTTATCTGTGGAATGACACTTTCAAAGTGGCGCACCGCCACCAGGGCATAGACATCTTTGCCGGAACCGATGCGGGGGTTACGCCGGTCTACGCTGCCTATGATGGTTACCTGACCCGCGAAAGCGATTGGAAGTCGAGTGTGATCATCCGCATCCCGTCTGATCCGCTGAACCCGGGGCAGCAGATTTGGACGTATTACACGCACATGGCTGACCAGGACGGCAACAGCTACATCTCGCCGCTGTTCCCGCCCGGGACCAGCGAGGTCTTCGTCAGAGCAGGGACATTTCTGGGTTACGTGGGCAATTATTCGGGTACGCCGGGCAGCCCTACCGGGGTGCATCTACATTTCTCGATCGTGCAGAGCTACAGCGACGGCAGCTTCAAAAACGAGCTGGAAATCAAGAACACCATCGACCCGTCGCCGTATTTTGGGTATGTGCTGAACGCGAACGAGAATCCGGACATGCCGCTGAAGTGCAACGAGTAATACTATCCACTAATTACACGAATATCCACGAAATTTAACTGTGAAAGGTTTTTCCCTTCAGCCCTGCCCTCTCCCCCATTCCACCAAAAACAAATTTGAATATGAAAAGACCACTTCATTGGAATGGAGAGGGATGCAGGGGTGAGGGGGAAGCAATTTGATCGCTGGTTCACATTCAGTTGCACTTTATACTTCGCTCGCAATAGCATCTCCGGGCTTATGCTATACTAATTTCACCATGACCAGCCATAAATTCACCCTCTATTGCCCCGAATGCGGGGATTCCTTTGACCCGGCACAGGTGCAGACGTTTTGCCCAAAATGCGCTTCACCGATCCTGACGAAGTATGACCTGGAGTTGGTAATGCGCACGCTGACGAAAGAAGCGCTGTCCTCGCGCCGACGCGGACTATGGCGTTGGCATGAACTGCTGCCGGTCTTGGATGAGAAGTACCGCTTCACCCTGGGCGAAGGAGATACCCCCATGCTGCGAGTAGACCGGCTCGGGGCTGAACTCGGCTTACGCAATCTGTATGTCAAGGATGAATCGGGCAACGCCACTGGCTCGTTTAAGGCACGAGGGTTGGCCGCGGCGGTCTCGAAAGCTGTCGAGCTGGGCGTGCGCGAGTTCGTTATCCCAACGGCGGGCAATGCCGGGTCAGCGCTGGCGGCTTACGCGGCGCGTTCGGGCACAAAGGCGCACGTCTACATGCCCGTTGATACCCCCAAGCCCATCCAAAACGAAGTGTGGATGTACGGCGCTGATCTGCACCTGGTGAATGGGCTGATCAGTGACGCGGCCAAAGAAGCGGCCGCTGAAGCCAAGACGCACGGCTGGTTCGATGTTTCGACCTTCAAGGAGCCCTTCCGCGTGGAAGGGAAGAAGACGATGGGCTTCGAAGTGGCAGAAGCCTTCGATTGGGAACTTCCCGACGTGATCATTTATCCCACTGGCGGCGGCACCGGACTGGTGGGGATGTGGAAAGCCTTTAGGGAATTAGAAGAAATGGGTTGGATTAGCTCAAAGCGCCCGCGCATGGTGTCGGTGCAGTCCACGGGCTGTGCGCCGGTGGTGCGAGCGTTCAACGAGAACCGCGAACGCACCGAAGTCTGGCAGAACGCTGAAACCATTGCCTACGGGCTGCGGGTACCAAACGCCTTCGCTGACCGCCTGATCTTGCGCGCGCTACGTGAGAGCGGTGGCACGGCCATCAGTGTAAGCGATGAGAAGATCCTCGAGGCGCAAGGTCGTCTGGGTAGGTTGGAGGGTATTTTTGCTGCGCCAGAAGGGGCTGCTACAGTAGCAGCCGTGGAAGAACTTTATAAAATGAGGTTTATCGATCCGGCTGAAAAAGTTGTATTATTCAATACAGGAACCGGGTTAAAATATATTCAGTAGTCTATCCATGACCAATTTCGCGAACACCTCTTTCGAGATTTTACTCAAGATCAGCCAGGAATTGGCTGGCTCTCTTGATCTGCATACGGTCTTGAAACGGGTGCTCACGCATTCGACCACCAACATCGGCGCAGAAAGTGCCAGCCTGGTGGTGTTGGATGAAGATGGTTGCGCGGTGGATGCCGCGATTATCCATAATGGTAAGTTAGTCGAGTCCACAGCCGAACAAATGCAGGAAGTGATCAATTCAGGTTTGGCGGGATGGGTGATGCGTAATCTGCAGCCGGCATTGGTAAACGACACGCTGCACGATGAACGCTGGCTGTCACGACCAGCCACGGATCAAGACGCTCCTGTTGGTAAGTCGGCACTCTGTGTCCCCTTGAAAGCGCGCGACAAATTGGTGGGCGTGCTGACCATTGTCAATTCGCAGACTAATTACTTTACCCTTGAGCACCTGGCGCTACAGCAGGCCATTGCTGACATGGCGGGGATCGCCATTCACAACGCGCGCCTGTACGAAGAGATCGAAAACGCCCGCAAACGCTATTACGATCTGTTTGAAGATAGCGTTGATCCTATCTTGGTGACCGATCTCAAGGGCAATATCCTCGAAGCCAACCGACAGGCACTACTGGTTTCGGGATACACACTCGATGAATTGACGCACTACACGATCCGTGATTTGCATTTGTTGCCCGAAGAGAAAACTGGCACCCATTACGAATTAATCCCTTTCGATGGGTCACTGACCTACGAATCTGATCTAGTGCAAAAAGACCGCGAACTGGCACCCATCGAGGTGCACGTATCGCAGATCAAGATCTTAAACAGCCCGTGTATCCAGTGGATCTTCCGCGACCTTAAGGAACGCAAAGCGCTTGACAAATTGCGCGAGGACCTCTCCGCGATGATCTATCACGATCTGCGCGCCCCGCTGGCAAACATCATTTCCAGTCTCGAGATCATGTCGACCATGCTCACCTCAGATACGTCGTCTTCGGTGGCTTCACTGTTTGAGATCGCCGGCCGCTCCACGGAGCGCATGCAGCGACTGCTAAGTGGGTTACTTGATATCAACCGCCTGGAATCCGGGCAGCCGATTACCACCAAGAAAAACACTTCTATCACAAGGCTTATCCAGGATGTGATTCAGATCATCGAACCCACGGCAAGCGCCAAGAACATCACCATCGAGAAAGAAGCGGAAGATGACGTTCCGGATGCCAATATCGATGAAGACATGATCCGCCGCGTTATGTTGAATTTACTGGAGAATGCCTATAAATTCTCACCCAATGGATCGACAATCAAGATCGGCGCTGCACAAAAAGGCGATTTGATCATGGTCTGGGTCGATGACCAGGGGTCCGGAATTCCAGAGAAAGCCAAGGAGAAAATATTTGATAAATTCGTTCAGGTCCACACCGAAAGCCCCATCAAAGGGCTCGGGTTGGGTCTGGCTTTTTGCCGTCTCGCCGTACAGGCGCATGGTGGTAAAATCTGGGTAGAAAACCTGCCGCAAGGCGGGTCGCGGTTTTTTTTCACACTTCCGTTATAAATTCATCGCTTGCTGCGATTTTAGGAGCCATTATGCAAGAAATTGCCCCGCATGTTTTCATCGAGACTGGTTTTCCCGGAGTGACTCTTGGTGCCATCTGCAAGCCGCACGGATTGATCCAGATTGACGCGCCGTTTCGCCCGGATGATATCCGTTCGTGGCGCGCATCGCTCTATTCGATGAGTGGTGGGGTGGATCGTTTGCTGGTGAACCTGGACGCACACTATGACCGCACGCTGGGTTCACGCCAACTCGAATGCATGATCGTGGGCCATGACCGCATGGCACAGATCTTCCGCGATCGGCCGCTGACCTTCAAGGCGCAGACGGTGGAAACCGGCGCGGAGTGGGAACTCCATCAGGGTTTGGGGTCCATCCGCTGGGCGCCGCCCGAATTTACTTTCAGCGACAGCTTCTATATCCATTGGGACGCGAACCCGATGATCCTGGAACACCATCCCGGTCCGGCTACAGGGGCAATTTGGGTGATACTGCCGGAGGAGAAGATCGTATTCGTCGGTGATACGGTGGTTCCCAACGCACCACCATTCCTGGCCAGTGCTGATATTCCCGCCTGGAAAGAAACATTGGCGTTGTTGGTCAAGCCCGAATACAAGCATTTCACCATCATTTCCGGCCGTGGTGGTGTGGTGACCATGGAGCAGGTAAAGGAACAGGTGAAGTTCCTGGAGAAGGTGGAGCACCAACTTGAAAAGGTCAGCGCGGAAGATGTTGAAAAATCGGTGAACCAATTGCTTAAATCCTTCGATATCCCTTCCGATCGGCAGGCGAACTATGCCCTGCGTTTGCGCTGGGGTCTGCAGCATTACATCTCGCACCATCACGACCAGACGATCGAACCGGTCGATGAGTAACCCTCAACGGTTCGCATGAGAACAGTAGAACTGACGCCTTCACGCTTGACCGAAGTGGTGGTCAAGCGTTTGTTGGCTTTCTATGGTGAACCCACCTGGCGTAACCCGCTGCCGCCGGTGGACGAGCTGGTTTCGACGATCCTTTCGCAAAACACCAATGACCGCAACCGTGACCTGGCATTCAACCGGCTACGCGAGGCTCTACCCACCTGGGAGCAGGTACGCGACGCACCGCTGGAGCAGGTGATCGATGCCATCCGCGTGGCAGGGCTGGGAAATCAGAAGGGTCCACGCATCCAGGCGGTGCTGCGCCAGATCACCGAGGAACGGGGGTCGCTTGATCTATCCTTCCTGGCGGAGATACCGCTGGAGGAGGCACGCCAGTGGCTGCTGCATTTCAAGGGGGTAGGGCGGAAGACGGCGGCGATTGTGCTCCAATTCTCGCTGGGGCGACCGGCTTTCCCGGTGGATACGCACATCTATCGCGTCAGCGGCAGGCTGGGGCTGCGGCCTCAGGGTATCAGTCTGGAACAGACGCACGACTTGCTTGAGGCCTCGATGGACCCCGGCGATTATTATGCGGCACACCTGAACCTCATTCGCCTGGGGCGAGAGATCTGTCACGCGCGTAATCCAGAGTGCGTCAGGTGTCCGTTGAATGATATTTGCGAATACAACAAAGGACATAACCACGAATAATGCTAATTTGTGCGAATGGACGCCAATAAACGTATTTTCTCTGGCTGGGGGAGGAGAAGAATTTTTGATTCTGTTTTTCGGTGAACGCTCCAGAAGGCACTTCGTTCCACCGAAAAGTAGATCAGCCCCGAGCATGATTAACCCGACCGCGATGTTCCCTAAGAGTACCTTCGCATATTCGCCATTGCTGGATGTCATCTCGATGAAGTTACCCACCCCAGTAAACAGGAAAACAGGCATTGCCAGTGAAAGGATGAGAAAAGTACGGCTGATGGAGACCACATCGTCTTTGATAATCTCTGGTTGCCAGCGATTAAGAAGAGCGCGGGCGATCCACGGGATGAACAGCAATGTGAGGGCCAGGGAAATGATCAGGTATTCAGATTTGCTGCCAATGCCGAACTCTGGCGTATAAATGATGAATGAAGGATTTCGGACTAGAAAAACAGCCGTGAAGATCACGATGGAGCGCCAGGGGATCAGGGTCAGAAACCGGGACACGGTCGGGTATTTTTGACCCCAACGAAGGGTCAGCCGGGCGATCGAATAGCCAAGGCCCCCACCCACTGCAAGCATGATATAAAGCAGCACACCGAAGTCAAGATGTGATTGAGAATAGCAGGCCAATCGGGAAAGTTATTCATATAAGCTCACTTTCTACGAACATAAATTGGGTGGTTATTATCTTTAATTAATTGTATTGGATTACTGTGGATAGATCTGGTGTAGCACGAGTTCCATGCTTATATCTAGGTGTAGTTGCGGTAGTTAACATAGAGCCACCTAGAGGGGTTAGTGTAACCCAACTTGAATCCATAAATGTCCAAATGTAAGTATAAGATGTGTTTCCAGACCATTTTGGTGTAAAGTGTATACAAAAAAGTTAGGGGTTGAAAAGAATGCGCGACCTATCCCTCAGAACACTTCGGTAGGTTTACTCTTTCTTCTTCACGATCATCTTCACACCCTGGACCCCGGTGACGACGATGCGGTCGTCTTTTCCAACAGGCTTTGAACCCTCGGCTAATTTCGCGCTCCACTGTTCGCCGCCGATCTTGACGATGCCGGACGGGTCAAGCTTTTCGGTGGCATAGCCCTCGCGTCCGACCATGGACTCGGCGCCGGTGACCACCGGGCGCTTGAGTGCCCGCACCGCCAGCATGACGATGCCGAAGAAGGAGAGGCCAAGGAAGATGCCCCAACCGATCACCAGCCCAACTGAGACGTTGGCATAGCCGGGGGTACCGGCCGAGTTAAAGAGGATCAGCCCGCCAGCGATGAATGAAGCCGTGCCGGTGATGGTGAGCGCGCCGTGGGTGGGCGCCTTGATATCGAGGACAAAGAGTACAAAGGCCGCAACAATGAAGATGATGCCGAGCCAGTTGACCGGCAGCAATCCCAGACCGTAAATGGAGAGCGCCAGCAATACCACCCCGATAAAACCGGGCACCCAGGCGCCGGGGTGCGAGAATTCGATCAACAAGGCCTGGATACCGATGGCCATGAGGATGAAGAGAATGTTCGGATTGGTCAGCAGCGCCAGCACCTGCTCGACCAGGGTGATGGGGGTCACGATGATCTCTGCGTTGGCAGTATTCAACGTGTAATCCGTGTATTGCTTGGTGACCACGCGGCCATTGAGCTGACCGAGCAGATCAGACTTGTCTTTGGCGATGATGTCCACCAGTCCAGCCTGTAGCGCTTCACTGGATGAGGCGGCTTTGGCTTCGTCAATGGCCTGTTCAGCCAGGGTGATGGCATCAGGGCCGCGATTCACGGCCAGGGATCGGGCGACAGCTTTCAGGGCTTCCTTGATCTTGGTGGCTTCGGTGGTGGCAATGTCTTCCCCCTGCGACCCCACCGGGCTTGCCGCGCCGATGATGGAATTCGGCGACATGGCTGCCACGTCACCAGAAAGGACGATCAGTGTGCCGGCCGAAGCAGCCATGCTGCCGTCGGGCGACACGTAGACCACCACGGGCACGGAGCTAGCGCGGATCTTGGAAATCAATTCATTCATCAGGTCGATGCTGCCACCGGTGGTGTTGAGCTCGACGATCAGAGCCTGGGCGTCATTGCGTTCAGCCAGGCTGATACCACGTTGCAGAATCTCGCGCCAAACCGGGGTGAGCGGGCCTTCAAGTTTGACTGTGACAACCTTTGGAGATTCGGTTTGTGCCGCATGAACCGTAGAAATCGAAACGGCCAAAGAAAAGATAAGGGCCGTAAACAGGAGAATGGAGACCAGCAGACGACGTTTCATATTCACCTCGCGCATTCATTATAGCATCGTGACAAAGGCATAATGGGAGGGGGGTGAATGCCTATAAAATTCAGACAACTTGTTAATATTCTTCTTGCATTCAGCAGGTATCCTTTGATTCGTGCAAAAGCAATCTTAGTAACAGGGAGATGTTAAAATGTCAAAAATTATAGGTATCGATCTCGGAACCACAAACTCGGTTGTGGCCGTTATGCAGGGTGGAGACCCGGTGGTGATCACCACCGCCGAAGGTTCGCGCCTGTGTCCGTCCGTGGTGGCGTTCAACAAGAACGGTGAACGTCTGGTGGGTCAGACCGCCAAACGCCAGGCCGTCATCAATCCGGAGAACACGGTCTTCTCGATCAAACGCTTTATGGGACGTCACGTCGACGAAGTGGAGAATGAGAAGAAAATGGTGCCCTACCAGGTGGTGGCAGGACCCGCGAACAGCGCGCAGGTGCATATTCCGGCGACAAATCGTGATTATTCACCGCAAGAAATTTCGGCCATGATCCTGGCCAAGCTGAAAGCTGACGCCGAAGCCTTTTTAGGCGAGACTGTAACGCAGGCTGTCATCACCGTGCCGGCTTACTTCAACGATAGTCAGCGCCAGGCCACCAAAGACGCCGGCCGCATTGCCGGACTCGATGTGCTGCGTATCATCAACGAACCGACCGCGTCCGCTCTGGCGTATGGTCTGGATAAGAAGAAAAACGAAAAGATCCTTGTTTTCGACCTGGGCGGTGGCACATTCGATGTGTCCGTGCTTGAGGTGGGAGACGGCGTGTTCGAAGTCAAATCGACCAGCGGCGATACGCACCTGGGCGGCGATGACTGGGACGAAGTGATCGTCAATTGGGCGGCTGACGAATTTAAAAAAGACCAGGGGATTGATCTGCGCAAAGATCGCCAGGCATTGCAGCGTCTACGTGAAGCCGCCGAAAAGGCCAAAATCGAGCTGTCAACCGTGATGGAAACGGAGATTAATCTGCCATACATCACCGCCGATGCCAGCGGGCCGAAACACCTGCAACTGAAGCTCAGCCGCGCGAAATTCGAACAGATGACCGCGCACTTGCTTGAACGCTGCAAGAAACCGTTCGAGAGCGCGCTGAAGGATGCCAACCTTAAGGCATCGCAGATCGATGAACTTGTGCTGGTGGGTGGTTCCACCCGTATGCCACAGGTAGTTGACCTGGTGCGTGGGCTTATCAACAAAGAACCGAACAAAGGTGTCAACCCGGATGAAGTCGTGGCCGTGGGTGCCGCTATCCAGGGCGGCGTGTTGGGCGGCGAAGTGAAAGATATCTTACTGCTCGACGTGACCCCGCTTTCGTTAGGCGTCGAGACGATGGGCTCGGTGATGACCAAGATCATTGAACGCAACACCACCATCCCTATCCGCAAGACGGAAGTATTCTCGACTGCTGAAGATAACCAGACCGCGGTGGACGTGCACGTGCTACAGGGCGAACGCCCAATGGCCAGTGATAACATGAGCCTGGGTCGCTTCCGCCTCGAAGGAATCCCCGCTGCGCCGCGAGGCATGCCGCAGATCGAAGTGACCTTCGATATCGACGCTAATGGCATCCTCAACGTGACCGCTAAGGATAAAGCCACAGGCCGCGAGCAGAAGGTGACCATCACAGCATCAACCAATCTGCAGAAAAGCGACATCGAGCGCATGGTCGAAGAAGCCAAGAAGCATGCCGCGGAAGACGCCAAGCGCAAGGAACTGGTCGAAGCCCGGAACCTGGGCGACAACGCTGCCTACCAGGTGGAGAAATCCGTCAAAGACATGGGCGACAAGATTCCAGCAGACAAGCGCGAAGGCCTGACAGGCAAGATCGCTGAATTACGATCCGCCCTAACAGGTGAAGACGTTGGACGTATCCGTAAGTTGACCGACGAATTGCAGCAGATGTTCTCCGCGGCGGTACAGGCCGTGCCGCAGGGTCAACCTGAGGGTAATCCGACACCGCAGCAAAGCAACGGCTCCAGTGACGGTGAAGTAGTGGACGGCGAGTTCACCGAGAAATAACAGGCGTAGCCTCTTCTGGCTGAAAAGCAGCAATTCAAGAAGCTTGTTCTTCTACGAGGACAAGCTTCTTTTTCTGTCAAAACCGAAAGTTTTCGGGTTCGGATACAAGAATTTAGATCACAAGTTTTTTGAGACTTTTCCTGAAGCTGTTAATGAAAGCCTGGATTTGGGGTGAGGCTAGATAAACTTGAAGAATCCCAACAATGTTTTATTATGCAATCCTTTGAATGATCATATTTCTCTGGAGCGGTTTACTGGTATCGGCATTTGCCGAAAAAATGGATTTGTTGCTAAAATGAGGAAATGGACAACCTATTCAAATACATCAAAGTAAAAGCACTGGCGTGGATCGTGAATGGTGACAAGACCTTTGTGGTCAGGATGACAGACTCGGTAAAAGGCGACAATTATTACCGCTCGATCGGGGGTTCGGTGGAGTACGGAGAACTGGCGTGCGACGCCATCGTTCGCGAAGCCCGGGAAGAGTTGGAAACCGAGATCGAGGTGACCGGAGAACCGCTGGTGCTCGAGAATATTTTTGTTTGTGACGGCAAGAACGGACACGAGATCAATTTTATTTATCCCTGCCGGTTCAAAGATGCAAGCTATTATGAAGACAAGGAATACAGACTGATCGAAGGTGATGGGAAGATCTTTAAAGCCTCCTGGGTTCCCCTGGAAGATTGCCGTAACGGCAGCCTGCGGCTGGTACCCGAGCAATTGTTGGAATGGAAGTATTAATTCGGTAAGGGCAAGAATTTATTTTTCTAAGCGTAGCTCCCGGAATCAAGAGTTGATTCCGGGTTTTTAGATGCGAAGGGGGACAGTAATTTAACAAGCAGAACCGGACTACGGTTATCAACGCCAATTTGACTTTTCTGCCGATGTTATAATCTTTTTATGCGAAAAAAACGTCCAAGCTTTCTTATCGGCTTTATTGTCGTTCTTGTGCTGGGGGTCATCATATTGTTTTTGCCCCCGGTGTGGTCGCGGGTAAGTTATCACTTGAGTGAACTCTATACATCGGTCAAATACAAACTGAATCCACCGCAGGAGGACGTGTTTGTCCCGGGTCAGGACGGTGATCCGACGGTGGCTGCAATGGTACGTCAAACCCTGGCGGCGTTAGCTACCCCCACCACCGAGCTACCGACCGCGACGGTCGCGGCAAGTGCCACGCCGACGCCCACGCAAATTCCATTGCCCTCGCCGGTACTTCTAACCGGTATCAAGGAAGAGAAACAGGGATGGAACAATTGCGCTCCAACCACGCTTTCGATGAATCTGTCCTATTGGGGTTGGTCGGGAGATCAATTTGATATTGCTGATGTGGTCAAACCCAATGAACGCGATAAAAACGTGATGCCCTACGAATTGGCGGATTACGTCAACGAAAATACCAGATTTAATGCGCTGGTACGAATTGGCGGAAATCTTTACACTATCAAATCGCTGATCAACGCAGGAATTCCAGTGATGGTGGAAAAGGGCTTTTACATCCCCTCTACCGCGAAGAAACCCAACATGGGCTGGATGGGTCATTATGAGCTGGTCAATGGTTATGACGAAGCCAAAGGCGTATTCTATACACACGATTCTTATTTACCACTGATCGTCGGCACGGATGAGGCGGATGGGGTCAGTTTCGTCTACAACACCAGCAATCATAATTTTGAGATTCCCTATGACGCGTTCTACGAGGATTGGCGGGCATTCAATTACACGTTCATTGTGGTCTACCCCGACAACAAGACCAACGACGTGATAAATTTGCTGGGTCCACTGGCCACGGAGGAAAGTGCATTCCAGATCGCTCGCGACCGTGCCCAGGCAGAGACCATCACTCTGACTGACCCTTATCAGCAGTATTTTGCCTGGTTTAACCTGGGTAGCAGTCTGGTGAAGATGCAGGATTACAACGGTGCCGCCGCGGCTTACGATAAAGCATTCCTGCTCGTCCCGACCATCGACGGTGATCACCGCCCGTGGCGCAACCTCTGGTACCAGACGGGACCGTATTTTGCCTACTACCACATGGGGCGGTACCAGGACGTGATCGACCTGGCAACGAACACGTTGAATAACATGAGCGAGCCGGTGCTTGAAGAGAGTTACTACTGGCGCGGCATGGCTGAAGTACAACTGGGACAGGTGGATAAAGCAATTGTGGACTTGCGCAAAGCCGTGGAGGTACATCCCGGTTTCCAACCAGCGATGGATGAACTGAAAGCCATCGGCGTGGAACCTTGATAAGGAGAGCCTCCCTTTGATCAAACTACTGCATTTTGCCGACGCTCATATCGACATTGCCGCCCACGGCAGGCACGACGCCGAGAGCGGATTACCCGTACGGGTGCTCGATTTCCTCAAGGCGCTGGATACCATCGTCGATGCCGCGATCAGTGAGAAGGTGGACCTGGTGATCTTCGCCGGCGATGCTTACAAGGATCGCTCGCCAGCGCCAACGTTCCAGCGCGAATGGGGCAGGCGCATCATGCGCCTCTCGAACGCGGGCATCCCCACGCTGCTGTTGGTGGGCAATCACGACATCAGCCCAGCCAGCGGGCGCGCCACCACGCTACAGGAGTTTGATACCCTCGAAGTGCCCCATGTGCGTGTGATTGCGCGGCCCGAATTCCTCAAACCCGAAGATCTGGGCGGTTTACCAATACAGGTGATCGGCATGCCCTGGGTGTACCGGTCAGGGCTGATGGCGGCACGCGAGCTTTCGGGCGTCAAGCAGGACGCGATCAATGAAGAGCTTGAGAACAACGTCACTGACATCATCACCTCATGGATGGAGCAACTCGATCCCAGTTTGCCCGCGATCCTCACTGCGCACGGCTCGGTACAGGGAGCGCTCTACGGTAACGAGCGTACGGTGATGCTTGGAAAAGACCTGGTATTGCCAGGTGCGCTTGTCAAGGACCCACGCCTTGACTATGTGGCGCTCGGGCATATCCACAAGGCGCAAGACGTGAACGAAAGCAGCCATCCGCCGGTAGTTTATCCCGGTTCGATCGAGCGGGTGGATTTCGGCGAGGTGGCCGACGATAAATATTTTGTCATCGCCAAAATCGAACGCGGGAAGACGGAATATAAATTTCACAAACTGCAGGGGCGGCGTTTTTTCGATCGCTTTGTGAAGATCAATGAACAAGCCGGTTTGATGGAAAAGGTTATGTCCGCACTGCCCGCAAAAGGTGAGTTGGAAGACGCGATCGTACGGTTGACAATCGAATATCCGCGCGCATTAGACATGTTCCTGGATGAGGGGCAGATTCGCGCGCATTGCGAGAACGCTTTGGAATTCCATTTGATGCGCAAGCCGCAGGAAGAAGCGCGCTTGCGTCTCCCGGTAGATCAATCGCTGGCCAGCCTCACCTCTGCACAAATGTTGGATCTGTACTGGAATTCGGTCAACAGCAAACCACACGATACGGATAAACTGAAATCGCTAGCCGAGTCGATCATCGACGCGGTGAATAGCGGAAGCGTCAATTCGGAAGAGTAGAGATAAGATGAGTTCATTTCTTGAGATTGTCATCATCCTGGCACTGATCCTGGTCAACGGGTTCTTCTCGATGGCTGAGATCGCGCTGGTCTCGGCGCGCAAGGTGCGCCTGGAGCAGAGCGCCGCGGACGGCGACCGTGGGGCGGCTATTGCCCTGCAACTAAATGAATCGACCAGTCGCTTGCTCTCTTCGGTGCAGATCGGCATCACCCTGGTGGGCATCCTTACCGGTGCGCTAGGCGGCGCCACCCTTGCCGACCGACTCACCATATTGTTCGAAAAAATTATCTGGCTTAAACCGTATGCCAGCGGTGTTTCACTTGCCATCGTTGTTTTGCTGACCACTTATTTTTCGTTGGTATTAGGCGAATTGATCCCCAAACGGTTGGGATTGGCTCACCCCGAGAAAATTGCTGCGCAGGTGGCCGGATTCATGCGCTTTATCGCGAAGATCATGAATCCTGTGGTGAACCTGCTTTCGGCATCGACCGATTTTGGCTTAAAGGTGTTGGGAATTGCTTCTGACAGGGAACCGCCTATTACTGAAGAAGACATCAAAGGGCTTGTGGAAGAGGGTACACAGGAGGGCGTGTTCGAGGAGACCGAGCAGGACATGATCGAAGGGGTCTTCCGACTAAACGACCGTCTCATCAACGCCATCATGACGCCGCGCACCGCGATCGAATGGCTCGACCTGGAAGATCCTGCGCAGGTGATCCTTGACCAGGTGATCCACAGCAGCCATAGCCGCTTTCCGGTAGCGGATGGTTCGCTTGACGAAGTCGTCGGCATCCTCAACGCCAAGGATCTTTTTGAGCAGCATCTCACCGGACAGACTTTTGACTTGAAGGCGTTGGTACAAAAGCCGCTTTTTGTGCCAGAAAATACTCCAGCCAGCCGTGTGCTCGAGCTGGTGCGCCAGTCAGGGCTGCACGAAGCTCTGGTAATCGATGAATACGGTGGCCTGTTGGGTCTGGTCACCCTTTTCGATGTGCTCGAGGCGATCGTGGGCGAGTTACCAGCTCAGGATGACACCTCGGAACCCGAGGTGGTGGAGAGAGAAGATGGATCTTATTTGCTCGACGGTCTGCTACCCATCGATGAGTTGAAGGACCTTTTCGATCTGGATATGCTTCCGGAGGAAGACAAGGTTGGTTACCAAACTCTGGGCGGCTTCATGATGAACCAATTTGGTCACATTCCAGCCAGCGGGCAGCATTTCGAGTTTGCCGGTTATAAGTTCGAAGTCATGGATATGGATGGGCATCGAGTGGACAAGGTGCTGGTGAGCCGATTGCCTGTACCCGATCCAGAACCCAGGACGGAGGAGTAAGGTTTGATCCCCATCCGTTTGCACCTGAGTGGTTTCCTTTCGTATCGTGACCCTGTCGAAGTAGATTTTGAGGCGTTCGATGTAGCCTGTATCTCCGGGCAGAACGGCGCGGGCAAGTCATCGCTGCTGGACGCCATTACCTTCGCTTTGTTTGGCGAAGCCCGCAAGCGTGACGATGCCGTAATCAACATTGCCTGTGATGCCGCTGAGGTGAGATTTATCTTCGAGTATGAAAACGCTATATATAGCGTGCAACGCACCCGCCCAAGGAGCAAAAGCACGCTGCTTGAGTTTTCCATTCAGGGTGAGGATGGTGGTTGGAAACCACTGACTGAAGCCACCCTGCGCGCCACTGAGGAACGCATCCGTACCACACTTAAACTGGACTATGAGACTTTTATCAACGCGTCGTTTTTCCTGCAGGGGAAAGCCGACCTTTTCGCCCAGCAGCGTCCGGGTGACCGCAAACGCATCCTCTCCAGCATCCTCGGATTGGAGATCTGGGAGGAATACCGCGCCGAGGCAGCCAGACGCCGCCTGGATGCTGAAAAACGCCTCGCTGGGATCGAAGCCCTGTTGGCTGAATATGAGACTGAATTGGGGGAAGAAGAAGCCCGCAAGCAGAAACTGGCCGTGGTCGAAAAAGAATATGCCGGTCAGAAAGCACTGGCGGATGCCAGCAAGTTAATCCTGGATCAGCAGCGTCTGCTGCAGGAACGGTTCGCTGGCGAACAGAAGCAGGTGGAAAAGCAGGTGCAGGAAGTGGAACGCCTGCAGCGTGAACTTGACGAGCAAAACAACCGGCTGCTGGAACGTCAGCAGGAGCGTCAGCGTTTGCAGGGGCAACTTGCGCGTGAAGCTGAGATCAAGCAAGCCGTGGAAAATTGGGAAAAAGCCAGGATCGAACTGCAAAAATGGGATGGACTGGCAGTGAATTTTCAGAAGTTTGAGGTGGAGCGTGCTGCTCCACTGCAGGCAATCGCGACCGAAAAGGCGCGCCTGGAAACTGAGATCAAGAACCTGACCGCCGCACAGAACAATGTCCGAGCGGTTGACGCCGCCCTACCACGCCTCAAACAGGAGACCGAAAGCTTCAGAAAGACGGTCGAAGCGGTGGCTGAGAAGGTCCAATCGATCCAGACAATGCAATCCCAATTATTGATACTGGCTGATGAACGCGCCAAAGCCAAAGCCGAAAACGACCGCCTGACCCTGCTGGGTAAGGAAATGAACGAGCGTTTGGCCAGTCTTGAGGAAGTCACCTCTCCGAACTGCCCGGTGTGTGGAAAACCGCTTTCTGAAGAGGAACGTAAGAAGATGATCGCGGACCTCCGGATCGAGCGGGAGGACATGCGCGCCAGTTATAAGGAAAACAGCCGCAAGGTCGAAGAATGCATAAAACATTACTCTGATCTTGAAAAACAGATTGAGGAACTCAAAGACTTGGAATATGGGCTCAAGGAGAATCAGCGTACTCTTGACTCACGCCAGCACGAGATCATGGTAGCGGAACAGTCGGTGGCGGATTGGAACGCGAATGGTAAACCGCAGCTCGAAGAACTGCTGGCGAGACTCGAAAAGGACGATTATGCCGCGGAAGCGCGCAGCCGGCTGGCGGAGATCAACGAGAAGCTCAAGGGGCTTGGCTACGACGCCACGGAGCACGAGCGGGTGCGCCAGGCGGAATTGGGCGGACGTGCCAGTCAACAAGAATGGCTGGAGCTTGAAAAAGCGCGCGCCGCGCTGGCGCCGTTGGAGCGGGAGATCGAGTCGCTGCATTCGGCTGTCGGGAAGCAGGAAGAGCGCATCGAAACGCTGCGGAATGAGTTAAAAGAAGCACAGGAGAAACTCGCCGGGCAGATGAGCGCCTTACCTGACCTGGCGGAAAAAGAACGCGAGTATTACGACCTGCAGGAATCCGTCAACCGCCTGATGCAAAGTCTGGCACAGGCACGCAACGACGTGAACGTGCTGGACAAGCTGCGGGATGCGCAGGAGAAGCAGAAGCAGGAAAAAGCCGCGATCCTCGAACAGGCCGCGCAATTGAAGGCGCTAGAACGCGCGTTCGGCAAGGACGGCATCCCGGCGCTGCTCATCGAACAGGCGCTGCCCGAGATCGAAAGCAACGCCAACGAGATCCTCGATCGCCTTTCCGATGGCAGCATGTCGGTGAAGTTCGAGACGCAGCGCGAGTTTAAAGACAAGAAGCGCGAAGACCGCAAGGAGACGCTCGACATCCGTATTCGCGATGGAGCGGGGGAGCGCGACTACGAGTTGTTCTCCGGAGGCGAGGCTTTCAGAGTTAACTTCGCCATCCGGTTGGCACTGAGCCGGGTTCTCTCACGGCGAGCGGGAGCCAGGCTGCGCACCCTGGTGATTGACGAGGGTTTTGGCAGCCAGGACGCGGAAGGCCGGCAACGCCTGATCGAAGCCATAAACATGGCAGGCGGTGATTTTGCAAAAATTTTAGTGATCACTCACATGGAAGAGCTGAAAGACGCCTTCCCGGCGCGGATCGAGGTGACCAAAACTCCCCGCGGTTCGCAGGTAGAGGTGGTGGCAGGATGACGACAATATCGGTAAAGCTGGGGATCCAACAACGGGTGCTGCCAGAATATCGGGCGCCCTTTTTCGACGCGCTGGCCGCGGCTTGCGCGAAGGGGTTGTGCGTGTATGCCGGTCACGGCAGGTCAGTGGAAGCTATCGCTCGCACAACTGAACTCAAGGTGGCGCGTTTTTCCCAGGCCAATAACCTGCACATCCTTCATGGTAGTTTTTACACGTATGTACAAACCAATTTGATGCAGTGGATCGAGGAATGGCAACCCGAAGTGTTGATCGTGGAGGCCAACCCGCGCAATCTATCCACGCCGCAGGCGATCCGCTGGATGCACGCGCACAAACGCCCGGTCATCGGTTGGGGGTTGGGCGCGCCGAACGCGCGCGGATTACATGAGGCGCTACGTTACCGTTTTCTGCAATCGCTGGACGCGGTGATCGCCTATTCACAAACCGGGGCGGAGCAGTACCGCGGACTGGGCTGCCGCGTGGCCAAGGTGTTTGTGGCGCCGAACGCGGTGACGCCAAAGCCGGTCAATCCGGCATTGGAACGGCCGAACAAGTTCAAAGAGGGACGGGCGACCGTGATCTTCGTGGGGCGGCTGCAGAAGCGCAAGAAGGTGGATTTGCTGCTGCAGGCCTGCTCGTTATTACCCGAGGCACTGCGTCCGCGCCTGTTGATCGTGGGCGATGGCCCGGAGCGGGAAGAACTGCAAACGCTGGCTTCAAGAGTGTATCCGCAGGCGGAATTCACCGGCGCGAAGTACGGTGAGGAATTGCAGGCTTGTTACGCGATGGCTGACCTGTTCGTACTACCCGGCACGGGCGGACTGGCGATCCAACAGGCTATGGCGCACAGTTTGCCGGTGTTGGTGGGTGAGGCAGATGGCACGCAAAGCGAGCTGGTGCGCGCAGAGAACGGCTGGCTGATCAGTGACATGTCGGTGGAAAAGCTGACAAGCGCGCTCGAGTCCGCGCTGCAGGACGTGAAGCGCCTGCGCCGCATGGGTCTGGAGTCGTATCGCATTGTGTCAGAAGAGGTCAACCTGGAGCGCATGGTCGAGGCCTTTGCCGAGGCGATCAGGGCGGTGGTGTAATTCCATTCACCGCGAAGGACGCGAATAGGGGCGAAACGCGCGAATCAAGTTCTTTAAAACAAACCACTGAGATACAGAGATCACAGAGAAATAAAAGTGATGGTTTTCTCAGTGTGTTCAGTGGCTCAATGGTAAAAAATGACCGCCGATTCATCACCGACGGCTGTGAGCGATTTTTTTGCAAGCGCCCTTGATGCTTCTACTCTCCGCATCCCTCCAGCACATGCGCCACGGCTGTGGACGCAGGTCCGCCCAGGCACTGGAGCAGGGCGATGCGGGCATCGGGTACCTGGTTGGCGCCGGCTTCGCCGCGCAGTTGCTGTGTGGCTTCGACAGCCTGGTACACGCCCTTGGCGCCGATGGGGTTGCCGCGCGCCTTGCACCCACCCATGGTGAGGATGGGCAGCTTGCCCTTGGGGCTAAAGGTGGCAGCCAGTTCGCCCGCCTTGCCGGGATCAGCAAAGCCAGCGGCTTCCAGGCTGAGGGCAGCGTAGATCGAGAAGCTGTCATCGATCTCGACCACGTCGGCGTAGCGTGGCATGATGCCGGCCTGGCGGCAGGCACCCTCGATGGAGTACCTGGCGGCGTCAAAGGCCAGCGGGTCCTTGCGGTCATGCATGGCCAGTGTGTCGATGGCAACGGACGAGCCGAGCACGCGCACCAGTTTGTGCGGATAATCATTGGGCAGCAGGGCGCGCCGGGTGAGCAGCAAAGCCGCCGCGCCGTCAGCCATGGGGGAGGCGTCGTACATATTGAGCGGGTCGCTCACCAATTCAGCGGCGTCGTAAGTTGCCTGGTCGAGGGCGCGCCTGAAGTAGGCGTTGGGGTTGTTGACCGCGTTGGCGTGCGCCTGGATGGGGAAGGCAGCCAGCGCGTTTACGGGCAGGTGGTATTGATGCAGGTAACGCTGCATCAGCATGCCCGCCTGGGCGGTGACGGTGAGTCCGGGCACGGCTTCATAGTCGTAGTCCATCTCCATGGCGGCCGCGGATTGAAGTTCACGCCCCACCTGGTCGGTCCACTTTTCCACGCCGAGCACCAACGCGGTGTCGATGTAACCTGAAAGGATGGCCAGGTAAGCCATGCGCAGCGCGCCGCCGCCGGAGGCTCCGGCCGCTTCGACCACGTACGATTCGATGCCTCGCAGTCCGGCGTAATCCGCGAAAAGCGCACCCAGGTTGGCCTGGTGGCTCACCACCGAGGCCAGCATGTTGCCGATATAGAGTGCCTGCGGCTGCAAGCCGCCGCTATCCGTGATGGCGGCGCGGATGGCGCGCACGCCCATCTGGCGTAGCGAAAGTTGCCAGTGTTCCCCCACCGGGATCTGTCCGATACCTGCGATCACAACGTCAGTCATCGGGGCTCCTCTACTTCATCGCGATGTTGTGGCGGAAACGCAGATAGGTGCCGTAATCGATCTCGACGCGGCGCGCGATGTAATCTGCCGTTGATCTGGCCAGTTCGCGGCGTTCGGGCAGCTTATCGGTGACTTCCAGAGAATAGGCGTCCGAACCTGAACCGGAACCGTACGACACCATCAAAATCCGGTCGCCGGGCTTGGCAATGTCGAGCACGGCGCTGAGACCGATGAGCGAGGAACCGGCGTAGGTGTTGCCGATGACCGGGTTGAGCAGGCCGGGTTTGAGCTGGTCGGGGGTGAAACCGAGCGTCTTGCCGGCTTTGAGCGGAAATTTCGGGTTCGGCTGGTGCATCACGGCGTAAGTGTAATCGGAGGCCTTGCGTTTGAGCCCATCGAGCATCACCTTGCCGGCAGACTCGATATGCTGGAAGTAAGCCGGTTCGCCGGTGAAGCGCTGTCCGTGCTCGGGGTATTTCTGCTCGGCGCGGCGCCAGAAATCAGGCGTATCCGAGACGTACGAATAGGCCGCCTCGATCTTGACGAGTGCTTCCTCAGCAGGACCGAGGATATATGCCGCTCCGCCGGAGGACGCGGTGTATTCCAGCGCGTCGCCGGGTTTTCCCTGGGCGGTATCCATACCGATGGCCAGAGCGTACTTGCCCATGCCTGAACCCACCAGCGCTATTGCGGCGGTAAAGGCTTCGGAGCCAGCCTTGCAGGCGAACTCCCAGTCACCGGCCTGGATGCTGTTTGAGGCGCCAATGGCCTCGGCCACGATGGTGCCGCTGGGCTTGACGGCGTAGGGGTGCGACTCGGAGCCCACCCACACGGCGCGCAGCTCGCAGGGGTCGATGCCGGCGCGAGCCAGGGCGTTGCGGGCCGCCTCGATGGACATGGTAATCACGTCCTCGTCAAGGCCAGCCACAGCCTTTTCCTTTACCGGAGAATTGGGCTTGCCGCCCGTCCAGACGTGGTCAATCTGGGTGCCGGGCAGGCGGTATTGCGGCACGTAAGCGCCATAGCCAATGATGCCCACCGGTTGGACAGGTTTGAGCAGCAGCTTTTCAGGATCGAATGCGGGGTGAGAATCCGTCATATTATTTTCTCCACTCTTTCAGAATTTCGGCGGCGCGGTCGGTGCGGATGACGCCTTCAGCGGCCAGTTGAGCCGCCAGGTGATCCACCTCAGCGTCTTTGGCCCCGGCAGCCACAGCCACCTGGCGGGCGTGCAGGGTCATGTGTCCGCGCTGGATGCCCTCGGTGGCGAGGGCGCGCAGGGCAGCAAGGTTCTGCGCCAACCCGACAGCGGCGATGATGCCTGCCAGTTCGGTGGCGCTGGTAATTTTCATCAATTGGAGGGCAGCCTGCGCGCCGGGGTGTACCCGGGTGGCGCCGCCGACCGTGCCCACAGCCATGGGCAGCTCGATCGAGCCGGTGAGGTTGCCCTGTGCATCCTTACCCCAGGTCGTCAGGCTGGTGTAACGCCCGCCGCGGGCGGCGTAGGCATGGGCGCCGGCTTCCACGGCGCGCCAATCGTTGCCGGTGGCAATCACCACGGGGTCAATGCCGTTCATGATTCCCTTGTTGTGCGTAGCCGCGCGGTAGGGGTCCGCTGCGGCAAAGGCCCAGGCCTCGATGATGCCATCGCGAACCGTTTTAGCGTTGAAGTTCTCAAAGGCAAGTTTATCAAGGGGGATGGCACAACTCGCGCGTGCCAGACGTCGGTCGGCCAGGTTGGTGAGGATACGCAGATGCACCCTTCCGCCGCTGATGGCAGCCACCTGGGGAGCCAGCTTTTCGAGCGCGGTGTTAACCGCGTTGGCGCCCATCGCGTCGCGCACATCATAAATGAGATGTAGCACCAGAAATGGTCCGATGGGTGATTCATTGATTTGGCGGATTTCAAGATCGCGGGGACCGCCGCCGAGCTGGTTCAGTACCGGGTCAAGCGCAGCAGCTTGCTGAAGTAACTCGGACTTGTGTGCCAACAGGTCGGCTCTGGCACAGTCGAGATCGGGGAGATCCAGTATCTGCATTTGCCCGATCATCTCAGACGCGTCCGCTGAGGCGATAAAGCCACCTCCCGCGGTAGCCAGTTTTGCCATGAACGAGGCTGCGGCAATCACCGATGGTTCCTCGATCACCATGGGTATGAGTACTTCGCGCCCGTTGATGACGAAGTTACGAGCGATCCCCAGCGGCAGGGCGAAGGTACCCACAACGTTCTCTGCCATGTGATCCGCTTGCGCGTCTGTCAGACCGGCGACACCGGTGAGCGCATTAAACGCTTCAGCCGAGAGTCCGCTTTCAGCAGCCAGAGTCTGGCGGCGTTCGGGGAGCGTCTGGTCATAGAATTTTTTGGTTAAGCTACCCATATTGCCCCAATCCTAACGGAGAGAAACTGGCAAAAGCTATCAGTCTTTCTCCCTGTGGAAAATTATATCGGGATTGCTATAATGATTGTATGGTGGAAATCAACGAAAGTCAGATCCACGGCACTTTTTTTCTGGATATCCAGCACGGATGGCCAACCGGATTGCTCAACACCTTGAACGATGCCTGCACCGACCTGGTGGCAGCGTTCAATGGAACCGTGCCGGGGTGGATGCATGGACTCCGGGTACGCGTGGAACCAATCCAGGCGCTTGGGCTTACCAGCCCAGGATTGATCCGATTCCGAACGACCGGGCCGTCCAAATGGACGGTGGTGCATGAGTTTGGTCATGCCTGGGATTTTGCCAGTGGCTGCACGTTATCCCGTGAGATGCAACGGCGGACTCACAGCTTTGATCTCTTTGCGCCGCTGAGAATGGTGTTCCCGGATGTACCGACTTTCTGGTATCACGTCGGTTCTCCGCCTCCTCCCTGCGGCACGGATAAGAACTTTACCGCCATGGAAGATTTCGCTGAATCAGTGGCTGCTTACGTTTACCCAGACAGAGCAAAAGAAAAGGCGATGACCAGAAATTATCCATACACCAAATATCAGGTGAATAGTTTCCGTCAGACTGCGCGGGGGTTATTCATTGCTGAATCGATGAAACAATACATGTAAAAAACCGCCCTCATCAGAGGGCGGTCACGTTTCTAAGATTCCACAGCGTACGTTTCCGTACACGCCGGAGCGTTGGGGCAGATATACATCTGCTTTGCTTTGCGCAGGAATTGCTTCTGGGAAGACAGGATCATTGGCACGTTGCAAGCCGGGCACATGGGCGCGTCATCGGTTTCCATGAAGGGATGCTTGTCATCATCCACCTCAATCTCGGTGGTAACGGGTTCAACGGGGACAGTTGTTACTTCTTCAACATCGTGCCTGATCGGGCTAGTGACCGCGGCGGGGTAAGCTGAGCCAGCGCTGGTGGCATAAGCCGGTTGCATTCTGACGGTTTGCATTCTGATAGGAGCGGGAGAGGAGGTTTGCTTCTCTTTTGACTTGGGGCCGGTTTTGGCCTCGACGGGCAGACTCTTGCGAACCCGGGTGGCCACCACGATTTTAATGAATTGTTCTCCGTCATAAAGTTTGATGGGTTTACCTTCGGCCCACAGACGGGCGGCATCACTGATGGTGCCCGTGGTGATGACGGCGCCGCCATCGGCATCAGAGGCTTTGAGCGCGCCATAGAAATCACGGATGATCGGTTCGCCGATCTTCCCGCGGTAACGTTTGCATTGGACTAACCAGGTTTCACCGCGCTGGGAACGGACGATCAGGTCGATGCCGTGGTCACCGGTTCCACCCACCACCTGCACACGGTGTCCCTGGGCTCGGTAGGTTTCGGCAACCAACTCTTCGAAATCAGCCGGGGAGAGGGAGCGCAAGTCCTCCAGGGTAGAAGCGGTAAATTTTTTGCGTTTCTCTTCGAGCAGCAGGGCAATTTCGAACGGGAAGAGGATCAAACCCACTGAAATGAACAGCGCGGTATCGGTGGGCTCAGAGATCAGGTGAAAGGTTTCCATCTTCATCACATAGAAGACCAAACGCAAGATGGCGAGGAAACCCCAACTGGCGATCAATCCCTTGATCGAGCTGCGCAGCATCACGCCAAAGCCCTCTCGGCGTTTGAATATACCGATCAAAACGGCGATGAACATGACCGGCCAGATGCCCACCAGGAATTTGGCTGCGATGATCAACAGATCCATTAAAGTTTGCATGACGACTCCTCCATTGCCAGAGCGGCGAAAAGACTAATGGAGTAGTTGCAAAAAATATGCCAAACCCCCGATATTTGAGAACAGAGAATTGTCAGAAACCGTTCTTACAATTCTCTACTCTCTACCCTCTACTCTCAATTCACGCTCTTGTTTTATACGTTGATTGACTGGCCCGGTTCGAGGATGATCACTTTGGAAGATGTTTTTGCTTCGACCGCTTTAGCCCAGGCAATGGCATCCTGCTGGATCTGTGGGAAGGTGTTGTAGTGGATGGGCACCACCTTTTTTGGGCGCAGGAATTCAACAGCACGTAGAGCATCAGCTGGCCCCATGGTGTAGTTGTCGCCGATGGGAAGGGCTGCCAGGTCCAGACCCTCATCGCCGATCAGTTTCATGTCACCGAAGAGCCCTGTGTCACCAGCCAGGTAGATCTTCTTGCCGTCTTTGGCTGTGATTAAAAAGCCACACGGGTTGCCTCCGTTGCTGCCATCAGGCAGCTTGGAGCCGTGTAAAGCCTGGGTAAGTTTGAGGTAGCCAAAATCGTAGTTGAATCCACCGCCGATATGTTGACCGTGAGACTTGATGCCTTTTTCGCTGAGCCAACCGGCAATTTCTGCCACTGATATAACCAGCGCGCCGGTACGTTTGGCTATGGCGATGGTGTCGCCCAGGTGGTCGCCATGACCGTGGGTGACGAGGATGAAGTCTGCCTTGACCTGATCCGGGCTAATAGAGGCTTTGGCGTTTCCGGAAAGATAGGGATCGATCAGGACGTGTATCCCATCCAGTTCCAGGCCGATGGCCGCGTGACCATAAAAAGTAAAAGAGGAACTCATAATTCACCTGCCTTTCAGCATTCTATCCGATTATTTACCAAAAATGTTGAACATCGCATGAACGAACACAGCACCAGGGACTTTGTCAAATTTCCAACGCGCCAAACCAGCCAAACCGCCGATGAATCCACCCACCAGCACTTTCCAGAGCATCACCATTGGAAGGTTGGTCAGGCTGACCGGTGAATCGGCATACCAGTGAACGACATCCGCATATCCCAGGTGCCACAGTCCAAAAAGAATCGAGATCAAAACCCAGGTGAGTAAACCATTCCATTTTTTCGGCAGTGCTTTGGAGAGTTTGCCCCAGCCCAAACCACGGAAGATGGATTCCTCGATAAGTGGAACAAGGATCACCCCGTAGAGGTTCTGCAGCCAAAGGCTTCGGTCAAGCAGCAAATTGGCTGCCAGCAGCATCACCAGGATCAACCCCATGATGGCGTAAAGCCACCAGGTGCCCTTTGAAGTACCCTTCATGTCCCACCCAAGATCATGCCAGGTGGGGCGGGCGATCAGCCACACAACTAAAGCCATCAGGAGAAGTGTCAGGGGCTGGGCGATGTCATTTCTGATGCCAATCACAGCGATCGCGAGCCAGGCCAGCAATGCTCTGATCGCCTGCGCAGTAATGAGCAGAAGGATAAAACGGATCAGCGCTTTGGTAAGTCCCCATCTTTGAAGCGTTGTGGATTGAGTGTTCATGAATTCACCTCAATTTCATCCAGGTCACACACCATTGTAAATCCAAGCCGTGGAAAAATGTGACTTGCCACCGAGTCCATTGGATCATACGCGAGGGTGCAATAAGCGAAACCTTCCTGGAAGAGTTGAGCGCAGAACGCGCTGACAAGTGCCGTGGCATATCCACGGTTGCGTAGAAGTGGAGGGGTGTAAAGACTGTCCAGGGCTACTCCATGCCGGGTGGGCAGGGTGCGCACCAGCATAGAAACCATCAACCCGTCCTCCCAAACGTAAAGATTCCCACGGTTGATTTGGTTCAGGATATTGTGTTTGATAATTTCATCCGCTGCGGTTTTGGACTTTTCGTAACTGAAAGCTTCCAACCATTCATCGATCTGGTCCGCGTCATTTTGGGTTGCCAGGCGCATATAACCTGCCACGAATTGGTGATTGGAGCGCCGCGTGAGCTTCAATACACGATCGCGTCCAACCGGGTGGACGGTTCCCCTAAACATGTGCTCTACGAGCTCTGAAAATGAAGCGATAACGTGACTTTTACTCTTGACGCGCTTAAATGGAACGTCATGAAGCATGTTCAAGAGCAATTGCAGAGAGGCTTCCTTTTGATGGGGTTCGCAGAACAGCCACATGGGGTCGGGAGGAGCTAAAAGCGCCGCGGAAGTCACTCCCTGGGCGTCTTCCGTCCAAATCATTGACGAGGAACGGCTCAAAGTCGGATTTTCAGTCAACTCGCGGCAGCGGAAAAGCATTTTCTGATACGCTGCTTCGTCTTGTTCAAGAGCTGTTTGAATTTTTTCTAGAAATATCAATGGATCGATAGTGGCGTAGGCTTTCATGATTGGCGGTCAGTGAATCGGAATCCAGGCGGGCGGTATTTGAAGATCTTTATTATTCTGGTAAATGGAACGGATTTCTTCGAATGACTCATCCGGCTCCAGCGTTAGCCCGGCAATGTGATCCAGAAGCTCGATCTCTTTTTCGTTTAACTGCGATTTGTGTTTGGCGATTAACCCGTAATTATCCCAGGGCAGAATCTCGAGATTGTTCAGTGCCAAAAAATCTCGGATCAGGTCACCACGGATGAAGTCCATTCCGCGCATCTTGAAGATGCCGAATTTTTGGGGATCGGCTTGTCCGGCGCGGCAGAGCAACCAGGCTTTACCGCCAGTGACGAACTGATAGGAAGGCACGTCGAGCGTGTTGAACTTGATCTTCAACACCTCTTTTTGGAGATCATCCAACTGGGCATCAACCATGATCCAGCGGGATTCCGAATCGGACCAATATTCAGTCACCCAGTGATCTTCATAAGTGCCTGGCATGAAATACGCGCCAAATCCACAGCGAGCGCGGGCGGGGATGCCCTTTGATTTTAGAAGAGCTGACAGAAAGTTGGAAAAATCGCGGCAATTACCTACCAGACGGCGTTCCATTGGGCGGGGTGTATCAATAGGAGCGGGATCAAGTTGAAACAGTTTGACGAATTTCTTGTCGAAGTCCCGGAGATTCACTTCATCCTGCCGATCCGGGGGAAGTTTGAGACCGTATCGATCAAGCCAAAAAACATGGATCAAAAGACCCTGGACTACCTTTACCAGATCTTCCACATCGCTGGAAAGAGAAGAAGTATCGATGTTTGAAGGAAGGACGCTCAACTTGCCGGATTCCAAATAGAAAGTCCGGATTTGTTCAGAGAGTGCATTTGTCATGAGATCACCTTTGACGCAATTAAAGATGGCTTAGATGTCGGCGATTGGTGCGGAGAAAATGGAGGTTTCTTCAGAAGTTAACAGGGTGATAGCCGAATTCAACGCTTCGGGTGGGGGCATGGCTGCCAACAAGCGGGCAATTTTGGCAAGAGATGCTGTTGTCTCATCCACATAACGGGTCATCGTCACTTCGTTGATATATGGGAAAGGTCGGTCAAGCACCCAATCGGTGGAGGGGTGGGCGTAGAACTCACGGATGTAATTCACCTGGTGTTCAAAGGCCTCCTGGCGAACGAAATCCAGATCAGCGGTTGGGATGGGTGAAGTAAGAAAGACTCGCCAGAACAGGCTCTGTTTGTTATCGCGAACGTAGCGTTGATCGAGCGCGTACATATCGTCTTTAATGATATCAATCGCTTCCATGTGTGAATGAGAGGCGAAGAGATCGGGGTGGCATACATGGAAGGCCTTATCCACCCGGATCGTCCAAAGTTTGTCGCTCACCAGGTGAAAGAAGTATCCCATCAAAAAGCTGAAACGTGTCGGGTTGGTTGCTTTGTCAAAGCGTAGTAAATGATTCCGATAAAACTCGAGATCGCGAATCTCTTTTTCGGTTCCGTCCTCGGGCATGAAGTGTGATATCGCTTTAGGTGGGTCGAATGAAGTCCAATCTTCATTTGGTAGCCCCGAGTCAGGCGCCAGATTACCAAAAGTAAATGAGGTTTCATCCAGGTTGGGGATGATCTGTAAAAGATTTTCAGCGATACGTAAATGACTGATCCATGTTCCCATGCGTTTATTTTACCGTTAATATAATTGTGTATGGATGATTAAATGCAAAAAGGCGGATATTGTCCGCCTTTTTGAATTCTTGAGAACTTAAAGACCTTTGACCAAATTGCCTAAAGCCAGTAACAAAAAGGCAATCGCAACCACACCAAGCCCATACAGGCCTGCATTAGCGATGTTCAGGAAAGAAACAACAACGCCGATTGCGAAGATAAAAACGGCAACGATAAACGTAAATTTCTTTGGTGGTGTCAGTTTCATATTCTCCTCCAGAATTTGTATTCGCAGAGTTTCCCTGCGGAAGTTACTTATATATTACAAGATTTTGAATAAAAAGAAAAGTGACTTATAAATAAATCATCCAAAGCGTTGCTCTTTCCAGATATCCGCGTCGTTGTGATAACCAGCTTGTTCCCAGAACCCTGGGTGATCATCACTTGTGAATTCCAATCCGCGCAACCACTTGGCGCCTTTCCAAAAATAGATATCCTTCAAGTCATCCCGGCCGGGAATGGCTCCCACTACCGCGCGAACTGGATAGCCATGGTCAGGGGTGATTGGTTCACCATCTAGATGGGTAGCCAGTAAAAAATTCTCTGCCAGTGCTATCGAAATCGGTACATTTGTTGTAAAACCGAATTCAGCATGTTCGATGACGAAACGAGCGGATGGTTTGATTTTTAATAAGCCAGAAGTTACCAGGTCTTGCAACGCGATTCCTTCCCAAACGGTGTCGAATTTGCTCCAGCGTGTCACACAGTGAATATCCATTCGCACCTGTTTTCGAGGAAGCTTAATAAATTCATCCCAAGAGAGTGTTAATGGAGAATCCAATTCACCAAAGAACTTAAAATCCCAGGTTTGTGGGTTAAAAACGGGCACACTGCCGTAATGAAGCACGGGAAATTTTTGGGTCAGTGATTGACCGGGGGGTAATCTCCCTTCTTGACGCATTTTATCTTCTGCAAGTTTTCTATCAAACATTTCTACTCCATTTCTTCAATAATTCATTATATCGAATTTCAAACGCATTCCCTTTTTTTGTAGAATGTTTTCTGGAGTCTCAACGGAATCCAAGAATGGCGATTCTGATAAAGTCGGGTACAATTCTAAAACTGAGGACTAAAGTCATGCCCTTATCCGGAGCGAAAACCAACCTGACTGACCAACAACACTTACGCCTTCACCAGAATTGCCAACAATTGGTGCAAGAAGTGAATCTGGATTCATTGAAGACAAAATTGCTCAAGGTTGCCTGCCAGGAGGTGGAAGCGCATTACGCCATTCTGCTTTTGATGGACAAGAAGGAAACCATCCAGCAGGTGGTAACTTTTGGACTGTCCGCGGAGGAAAGGGAACTGGTACAAAGAAAGAGTCAGGAATTAACTGCCATTTCATCAGCAATTTCAGCCAACCGATCCATCAAGATTTCTGATGTAGGCTCTGACTCGAACAGGGATTATTTTTACGCATTGCATCCCCCGATGAGATCATTTTTGGGGGTGACCCTCTCGGTGGGAACAACCTGTCAGGGGCAGTTACTCCTCTGGAATTCAACGGGTCTGCATGAATTTTCAGATGAAGATCTGAAAGCAGGCGAAATCCTTGCAAGGTACGCGGCGATCGCAATAAAGAATGCGCGGATGAATGAGGATTTAGCTCTACGCGACAGGGTGTTGACCCGTCGCTATGAAAACATGGCTTTGCTCGACCGGCTGGCTTCCACCTTGGCTACCTCCACCGATATTGACCAGATTATCACCAAAGGGCTGGTTCAATTGATGGAATATCTACGCCTGGATATTGGCGAGATCTATTTACGGCAAAAAGATAGCAAAAATGTAATCCTCACTTTTCACCAGGGTGAGGGCAACAATCATCTCTGGAAACGCGATCAATTTGTGGTCGGAGAAGGTGCCGTAGGCAAGATCTTTACGACAGGACGACCTGTGGTGATCGATTTGTATAAACAGCAAGTGCCTGATCTGGACCCCAAAGCGTGTGAGGCTGGGGTTATGCACCTGGCGATTGTTCCGCTCACCGGACGCAAAGGTGTGTTGGGAGCCATGTGCGTGGCCTCATGCCATCAGCAACCACTTGATGAACTGGAGGTGCAATTCCTGCAGGCGATCTGTTCGTGGATGGCCACTGCCATTGAGAATGTCTACTTGAATGTGCAGGGACGGCGGCTGGCAGTGCTAGAAGAGCGAGAACGCATTGGCATGGACCTGCACGACGGTATCATTCAATCCATTTATGCAGTTGGCTTGACGCTGCAACACGCACATCTTTTGATTAATGAAAACGTAGAACAATCTTCCAAGCGGATAGAACAATCGATCAACGATTTGAACAGCATCATCCGTGATATCCGCGCGTATATCCTCGATCTTCGTCCCAGACAATTGCACAACGAAGACTTGATGAGTGGTCTGGGTCGGTTGGTGGCTGAGTTCAAAGCGAATACTTTGTTGGATGTCAACCTGCAAGGACCTACGGAAGATATTTCCAACCTGCCCAAGAACCAGGCCGTCGCGTTGTTCCATATTTGCCAGGAAGCTCTCGCGAATATCGCCAAGCATGCCCACGCGCACCGTGTGGATGTGGTGGTGTGGACTACGAATGACCGCATGTTAATGGAAGTTCGCGATGATGGCGAAGGTTTTGATTCGGCCAAAATCCATGTGTCGATCGGGCATGGATTATCGAACATGGAAACGCGTATCACCAACGTGGGCGGCGAGGTGGATATCACATCCGAGCCTGGTAAAGGTACATCAATCCTTGCCTGGGTGCCGTTGCCTGAAGACGAAGATCTGGTTATTGAATAACCCGCAATTATTCCAAAAAGTTGAGTGAATCATGGCATCGAATTATTCCGATAAAGCAGCATTAAGAGGTGAACCTTCGTATGTCTGGCGGGCTGGGCAACAGCGACGCCTCGAGATGGTTTTAAAGGCAGCGGAATCACGTATTGATGGGAATGTCTTTGAAGATGGGTGCGGAGTTGGCTCCTATCTCGCCCGTATGGAGAATGATAAGAATTGTGTCATTGGCATGGATATTGAGTTTGCCAGGGCGCAGGACGCAAAGATGAAAAGTCCGCGCGTACTCTGTGGGGTGGGGGAACATCTGCCTTTTCCATCAGACTCATTCGATTTGATCCTGAGCCATGAAGTACTTGAACATGTACAGGATGACCAGGAGGCGGTGAACGAGATTATTCGAACGCTCAAACCAGGAGGACGGTTAGCGTTGTTTTGCCCGAACCGCGGCTATGGGTTCGAGACGCACGGCATCTATTGGCGTGGAAAATACCACTTCGGAAACATTCCCCTCGTTAATTATCTGCCAAGACGGTGGCGTGACAAACTGGCTCCACATGTGAATGTCTATACCCGTCGTGACTTAAAAAACCTATTCAAAGATCTTCCGGTCAAGTTCATCTCAGTCCATACCGTCTTTGGCGCGTATGACAACATCATCGCCAGATTCCCGCGCCTGGGTAAGATCCTGAGGGCAGTTTTGCAGATGCTTGAAAAGACACCCTTTCAGGTGTTCGGGTTGTCACATTTCTGGGTAGTGGAAAAGACTCGTTGACCACGATGGTTTGCCATCCAGATGATGTACGGTTAAAATGACCCTATGAGTTGGAATCTGATTGGCCACGAGTGGGCGGAAAAACTACTCAAAGAGCATATCATTCACGATGAGGTCCGGCATGCGTACCTTTTCACCGGTGCTGATGGTACTGGCCGTCGCAGCCTGGCATTGGCGTTTGCTCGCGCGATCAACTGCCTGCAGCCACCTGCTGCTGGGGAGTACTGTGGTGAATGCCGCATGTGCAAACAGCTGGAAAAAATGCAGCAGGCTGACCTGAGCGTTGTCCAGGCTGAAACCGATGGTGGAATGATCAAGGTGGAACAGGTGCGTGCTTTGGAACACAGCCTGTCACTCTCACCGTATGAGGCCAAATATCGAGTGGCTTTGCTGTTAGATTTCCAGAAAGCCAACGCAAATTCGCAAAACGCGTTGCTGAAAACCCTCGAAGAAGCACCACAAAAAGTGATCCTGCTGCTCACCACTGATTCTACCGAGAATTTGCTGCCTACCATCGCTTCACGCTGTGAGATCTTGCGACTGCGGCCAGTTTCGACCGACACACTGGAACAGGAGTTGGTGAATCGATGGCACCTGGAGAAGGAAAAGGCTGCCTTATTCGCTCACTTAAGTAACGGCCGGGTGGGCAAGGCAGTGATGTATTCAGAACAACCTGAATTATTGGAAAGCCGGCAGGTACTATTGAATGATTTTGAGAGGATGCTTACGATCAACCTTCGGGACCGATTCGCTTATGCTGAAAAATTAGGACGGGATCGGGACGGCGCGCGTGAAGCACTACAGACGTGGTTCACCTACACGCGCGATCTGATGCTGCTAGCCAACGGATCAGAAGCCGAAATTTCCAACTTGGATCGTCAAGCCACACTCAAAGCACTGGCGGAGAAGGTCGATCCCTCAAGCGCGCTTCATCTGGTGGAAGCCGTGGACCGGGCTTTGACAGCTCTGGAAACCAACGGTCACCTGCGTTTGGTTCTAGACAATTTTCTACTTGAACTTCCCCGAATCGAATAGCTTACTTTAATGAAGAACGGAGCGTCCGTTCCAAACGGATGAATTCTGCTGAATAGCGATTCTCTTCGCTGCGAGGGCGTTCCAGTGGCACCCGTTGATCCAGCGTGATTCGTCCTGGTCGGGGGCTGAGCACAAGAACACGGTCGGATAGCAGCAAGGCCTCCGAGATCGAGTGGGTGACGAGAATCACCGCTTTTCGGCTGGATTGCCAGATACGTAGCAGTTCAGCTCCCATCCGCTCACGGGTGAGGGCGTCAAGCGCGCCAAATGGCTCATCGAGAAGCAGTAAATCGGGATCCTGAATGAGCGCGCGGGCGATGGCAACGCGTTGTGCCATGCCCCCGGAGAGATCATCTGGCCAGGCGTGAACAAATTCTTCCAGACCCACCAGGCGGACCATTTCATCAGCCTTGGCTTGTGCGATCTCCTTCTCCACGCCGATGATCTCAAGCGGGAGCAGGATGTTCTGGATGACTGTCCGCCAGGGCATAAGGTTGGCCTGTTGAAAAACTAGACCAATTCGCAGTTGCTCACGCGCGAATTCGACTTTCCCATCAGATGGGTGTAATAAACCAGCGATGACGCGTAGCAGGGTGCTCTTTCCGCTGCCTGAAGGTCCCAATACCGAAAGGAACTCCTGCTCCTTTAAATCAAAGCTAACTCCCTGGAGCGCTTCAAGATCACCTTGGGGATCTTTATAGGTCAGGCTGAGGCCATTGACTTGGAGCAGTGTTCCAGACAGAGCGGTCATTTGGGCAGGTATGAATTGGAATAGGCTTGATTGAGGTCAAGAGAACCGGTCAGAAGCCCCATTTTCAACAGGATATTTTGCATGTTCTCCCAGGCGGCAGGGTCAGAATATCCAGGAGTCGAGGTTTTCCACTGTTCGATGGAATTCAACAAGACCTGTTTCTGAACGGCTTGATCGGCGTTAGCCAGATTCTCTACGTATTTCTTGCTGATTTCAAAGGCTTCATCGGGATTATCGATGGTGTATTGGATACCCTTGAGTGTGGCAGCAACCATTTTGCGTACTAAATCAGGGTTATTTTTGAGCGTTTCTTCGTTGGTAATCAATCCGTTGGCCACAAGGTCAACCGCGTCGGCGGTCTTGAAAAGAACATAGTCCACGTGTTCTTGATCCAGTTGCAGGGGCTCATTCGCGGTGTAAATCACTACAGCATCTTCTGTTCCGGCAGACAAAGCGGCAACCTGGTTGAAACCGATCGAATCGAGCGTGACATCGGATTGCTGCAAGCCAAAGGCATCAAGCAGCGCGATTGCACCGATGTAACTTGTACCGTAGAGACCAGGCAGGCCAATCTTTTTTCCCTTGAGGTCAGTAACGGATTCTACCCCGGAGGAGGCGCGAGCCGCGATGCCTACTGGGTATTGCTGATACCAGGCCATCACATAGACCACAGGTAGTTGCTGAGCGCGTGCCAGCAGTACCTGTTCACCGCTAACGATGGCAAATTGCAGGTCACCGGTGCCTACGAGGACGGTGTTGTCGTTTTCCATGCTGTAATCCACCGAAACATCCAGCCCTTCAGCGCTGTAGAAGCCTTTATCGATGGCTACGTAGAGCGGCGCGAATTGTACATTGGGTATGTACCCCACAGGCAAAGTCACCTTGACAGGCATGGATTCTGTAACAATATTTTCTGGTGTCGTGGTAGCTACACTGGCGCAAGAGGCCAATAAAAGGGTTGAAATCAACAAAAAAACGATTTTATTTTTCATCTCAAGTTCCTATTCAATGGTTTCTTTTCCATGGCATGGAAAGATATTCGGCAAAAACAACGGCTCCATATAGGCAAAGAGCGAGTACGATCAAGGTAAAGATGGCGACAAATACCAGTGCCATTTCATACTGACCACGCCCGACGTTGATGAGAAAACCGAGGCCTTTATCTGAGCCAACAAATTCACCCACAACAGCGCCGATCACCGAGAGCGTCGCACCAATCCGTAGACCGCCAAGCAGAACCGGCATGCTGGCGGGGACTTCAAGCAGGGTGAAGATCTGCCAACTCGAAGCGTGCATTGATTTCATCAGATCACGGAGGTTGGATGGGACATTACGGAAGCCAATGATGGTGTTAACGAGGATAGGAAAGAAGACTGTCAAAGCGCATACAAGAATCTTTGAAGAAATCCCGGAACCGAACCAGATGATGAGGATGGGAGCGATGGCGACAGTGGGGATAGCCTGACCAGCTACTAATAATGGGGAGACCATTTTTTCGAGTGATTGCGAGCGCGCCAGAAGGTATCCGATAACAATCGCGAAGCAGGCACCGGCGAACAATCCTGCCAATACTTCCTTTAGGGTGACCCAGGTGTTGGCCAACAAAGAGCCATCTTTCAATGTGACGACAAATTTATTCCAAACCGCGGTTGGTGAAGGAAGTACAAACGCGGGCAGATTTCCCCAGGAGACAACCGCCCACCATACCCCAAGAACAATCAGGAGTGTCAGCAAGACCAGCCATTCGTTGCGTCTCGCGATTTTTTCACTCCAGGTTGATGGTAGGCTTTGTCGCAGTATGGTAAGCTTTTGGGTGGTTGTTGTCTTCAAATAAAATACCTCGAAGTAAAATCCTTCGGGGCATAGGGTTCCAGAATAAACATCTGGAACAATTTTCTCTTCTTTTATCCGGACTTTACCGTCGACTCCGGAATTCCACCGGATCATGCATTCCTGCTCGTGGGTTTTCACCACCGATCGGGAATTGAGAGCTCTGCTCTCTCACCCTGCCCCGAAGAGGCTATTTGATTGATTTGGAGTATATACTCAGATAAATCCACTGTCAAGATAAAGTGGTTGCAACCAAAATACCTTGATCAGCGTAGAGTATAATGATATTGGTTGCAATTTGGGCAATCTTGAAAGGATTAAAATGAGCTTTCTGTTTGATCCAAATGTGGCTTTTCTATTGATTGTTGTTTCATTCATATTGACCGTGCTGGCTTTGTTCACACCAGGGACAGGGCTGCTCGAAGTAAGCGCGCTCTTCGCGATCGCCCTTTCGGCGTACGCTCTGTACAACCTGACCATCAACTGGTGGGCACTGGTCATCGTCGTGGTCAGCATGGTACCGTTCTTCCTGGCAATACGAAAGCCAAAACAATGGTATTGGCTGACAGCATCCGTGGTGATGTTTTGCGTGGGCTCTGTGTTCCTCTTTAAACAAACAGCCACCCAACAAAACCTTAACCCTTTCTTTGCCATCTTTACTGACATCATCGCATTGGCCATGCTGTGGATCATCGGACGCCGCACCATTGACGCGTTGAAGATGAAACCCTCACAGGACCTAAAACGGCTGGTGGGTGATCTCGGTGAGGCTCGGACGGACATCAAGACAACCGGCACGGTTTATGTCGGCGGAGAAGAATGGTCTGCCCGCAGTGATACGTTGATAAAAAGTGGAAGCCAGGTTAAAGTCATTGACCGCGAAGGGCTGGTCTTGATCGTTGCCCCCGCGGATAAATAAATTGAGTGATTCAAATTCCAAGGAGGAGTTATGTCACCGGCAGTATTGACGTGTTTGATCATTGGTGTCGTCGTTGCGGTTGTGATCTTTTTGGCCGCAGCGATCAAAGTCGTACCGGAATACAAACGACTGGTCGTGTTCCGTCTTGGCCGCTGTATCGGGCAAAAAGGTCCTGGGTTGGTGTTATTGATCCCGTTCATCGACCGACCGGTCATGGTGGATTTGCGCGAGCAGGTACGCGAGATTCCTACGCAGGCTTCGATCACTCAGGATAACGCCCCGGTTTCGATCGACTTCCTGTGGTATTACAAGGTATTTGACCCCGTGCAGTCTGTGCTGCAGGTTCAGAACTTTGAACTGGCTGCCCAGGGTATCGCCACCACCACGCTGCGTTCGGTTATCGGCGGCATCATGCTAGATGGCGTACTTTCCGAACGTGAAAAGATCAACACCGCCCTGCGCGCCCGCCTGGATGAAGTGACTGAGCGTTGGGGTGTAAAAGTGACCAACGTTGAGATTCGCGAGATCATCCCGCCAAGAGACGTTCAGGAATCCATGAACCGCCAGTTGACCGCAGAGCGAACCCGCCGCGCCGTCGTGACCGAATCTAATGGTACTCGCGATGCCGCCATCAATGTGGCCACCGGTGAGAAACAGGCTAACATCCTCAAGGCAGAAGGCGATAAGCAAGCCGCCATATTGAAGGCTGAAGGCGAGAAACAGGCACAGTTGCTTCGTGCTGAAGGTTACCAGAAGGCTTTGGAAGCCATCTTTGCGGCAGCCAAGAACATCGATCAAAAGACGATGACACTGCAATACTTTGAGACCTTAAAGAGCATGGCTTCCAGCCCTGCTACGAAGTACATCTTCCCGATGGAATTCACCAGTATGATCAGTGATTTCATCGCCGCCAAGAAAACCAAGTAAATGACCTCGACTTGATATGAAAGAGATTTCTGCGGGAAGAGCGCAGTAATGCGCTCCTCCCGCAGTATTTTTCGAGATGACCGAACCCATCCCTTATACTATCGAAAAAGCCACTCTGACCGATCTCAACCATCTGCGTGAGTTGGAAAAAATCTGTTTTGCAAAAGACGCCTGGCCACTGATCGAACTGATCGCCGCGCTAAGCTTCCCGGGCATGGTAAGGTTGAAAATCGACATCGATGGCAAAATGGCTGGTTTCATTGGCGGTGATCCCCACCGCTCGCAAGGATTGGGTTGGATTACCACAGTGGGAGTGCGACCGGAATTTCGGAAGTTGGGTTTAGGGACAGCTTTGATCCAGGCTTGTGAGAATGAAATGATGATGCCGCGAGTGAGGTTATCCGTGCGAAGGTCAAACATGGAAGCGCAGCGTTTGTACGTGGACCTAGGGTACCATCATTTCGACATCTGGCAGGGATACTACGAAGATGGTGAAGACGCATTGATTATGGAGAAAATTCTCACTTCTGTAAGTTGACATTCTCAGAGGAAAACGCTATCATATCCTCAACGGAGAAAACCCCCACTATGCGAGTCCTCGTTTTTTACAGGAGTTCTCAAATGATTTAGAAAGGCACGCTGTTATTATTGCGTGCCTTTTTGTTTATATTCCGTAACAAGGAGATGATAGTAATGGACTACGGATTGATCGGCAAGATCGAGAAGGCAAAACGCTATGCTCAAGAGCGTGATCGCTTCCAATTCAACTCCTTCAAGGTAGCGATCAAGGGCGATAATAATACCCATTATGTTTCATACGATGACGGTGTATGGAAATGTGATTGTGAATTCTTTAGTTTACGCGGTCGCTGCGTGCACACTATGGCGCTCGAGACCATTCTCGAGAAAATGGTCAAGGCTGAACCGGCTCCGGCAGCGTAATCATTAAAAATTGGGAATGATAATTTCAACCCCTGCAAATGGGTCTTTTCAGCGTGCAGGGGTTGTTTTATTTAATGCACTGTGAGTAGAATAGACTATCTTTGTGTAAGACTGATCCTCTTTCTTTGAAAGTTGAAATATGGCAAATTTGAGTCTCTGGCAATACTTTTTGGTAGGAGTGGGCGCGTTTTTAGCAGGTGGCGTGAACGCTCTTGCGGGTGGCGGCACATTGATTACATTTCCTTTGTTAACCGCGGTGGGAATCCCGGCTGTGGCAGCCAGCATCACTAACACGGTGGCTCTTTGCCCTGGTTATTTCGGTGCTACCCTGGCACAGAAAGCTGACATCCTCGAGCAAAAAAAACGACTATGGGTGCTGGTTCCAGCGGCTGTGTTGGGAGGGATCGTTGGGGGATTGCTGCTCCTACGCAGCGGAGAAAAGCTTTTCAGCGGTCTGGTGCCCTGGTTGATCCTGTTGGCAGCGGTATTGTTGGCGCTTGGTGATCCCTTGCGAAACTGGCTCAAACGTTCCTCCGACAATAAAGGTAAGGGCCTCTCTTACGATTGGATCGCCATCCCAGCGATCGCGCTGGCGGCAGTCTACGGCGGTTATTTTGGTGCCGGGTTGAGCGTTATCATCCTGGCGGTGTTGGGAATCACCATCACCGAGTCGTTGACCAAGCTTAATGCACTCAAACAGGCGCTGGCGTTGGCTACCAATGTATCAGCAGCGATCTACTTTCTCTTCTCCGGGCAAGTTCACTGGTTGGCTGCGTTGGTCATGGCCATTTGCTCGCTTGCGGGCGGAGCTGCGGGCGGTAAACTGGCCGGAAAAATTAACCCCTCCACGCTGCGCTGGATGGTCGTTGGCATTGGCGTGGTTGTTGCCGCGATCTATTTCGTAAAATAAGCGATTAGGAGTGGATTCAGTGGAAAAGAAAAATTTCGGGCTTTCTAAAAGGACGAAGCGAGCGTATTTCACAGCTTTCATATTTATTATTGTATTTTGCGCTTTTTTGATTTTCTCATTAATCTACAACCGCTCGATTATTGTGTATAAGATACTCGATCTTGTTTTTCTGCTGGTGGTGATATATAACGGCGTCTTCTTCCTGCTTTCACCGGCAAGAACCCATCTAAAAGTCACCGATTCCACCATTGAGTTCGTTACGCCGTACGGCACTCGCAAGGTACAATGCAGCGATGTTGTGCAATTAGAAAACACACCCGCCAAACTGGCGTTAATCTACAAGAAGGGATTAATCAGACCCAACCCCTGGTTAGATTTGCTGGTGAAACGGGATCGAATTCCATTAAGTTTGTTTGTGGAAGACTGGATCGATGAAAAAGCCTGGAGAAAGGACGCGCTGCTTATTTGGATTGACGCGCATTATCAGATTACGAAGAGTAAATAAAAGAACCGGGAATCCTAAAGATTCCCGGTTATTCTACCCGCCAAATTTCTTTTTCAGTAATTCCTGAACTTCATCCAGCGATAACCCAAGCGATTTGTAATACTCGATATCTTTAAGCATTTTTTCCGCCGCCAGTGTATCGCGCTTATTAGCCAGTTCTTCCCGTGGTAGAGGCGCCACGAAGCAGCCCTTACCAGCCATGGTGTAGATAAAGCCATCGTGCTCCAGCTCCTCCCATGCGCGTTTGATGGTGATGACGCTGATGCGCAACTCCTTGGCTACGGTGCGGATGGGAGGGAGGCAGTACTCGCTCGGTAGTTCACCGCGAATGATTTGCGAGCTGATCTGGTCATAGATCTGCTTATAGATCGGGTCTTCCGAGGTGGGATTAATGACAAGGTTCAAGGCTTAGATATCGACCTTTTCGAAGTTTGTCGCAGAACGGCGATAGGTGAGAATCCACGTGAAGATCCAAATGAGAATTCCCGCGAGTAAGATAGGAAGATGTTTCACCATCATATCAGTAGAATTCGTGTCCAGGAAGGTGCTGATGGGCGAAGGGATCCAGACAAGCATCTCGACCAAAGCGTAATACAGCAGAATAGCAGTTCCACCGAACGCGAGCGCGAGGCCAACCTTTTGAGCGGTTCGATAAAAGATGGGGAAGAAAACTATATTGAAGACGGAAAGGAATCCGAACACAAATCCGAAGAAAGCCACATTCAGATCGATCCCCGCCATGTTACCGTGATCCGGGCTGATGCGGTTGGAGAGAATGGCGAAGGGTACCGACAACCCGATCTGCACAAGTTCGATGATGGCGATCATCAAACAGCGCGCTTTGACGACATCGCGCTTGCGAACAGGGAGCAGAACTGTATAGAATACGTCCTTGTTTTCTCTACCCGCCAGGAAGACAAAGAAGATCGAGAGGCAGACGTACATGAACTCGGCGTAGCCGGGGTAACTCGGGATGAGCATCATCGCGCATAATGCCAGGAAGATATATGTGGTAGGGTGTACTGCCAGCTTGAATTCTTTATATAACAGGTTTTTCATTCGCTTACTCTCTTTCGATATGGATCATGATGTTTTCCAGATCAGCCGGCGCAATTTCAAGCCCGGTAGCTTTGGCAACATCAGATTTTTGGATCATGCCTTCGAAGCCGAATTTATGCTCGCGCAAGCCGATGATTTTTTTCTTTAGATCATCCTTGAGTAGATTGGTAGTTCCGCTGACCAGCCGGTACGAGTCGATGAAACTATCTTTGTCAGCACGGGTGAGGATTTCGCCATCTTTAATGTATGTGATGAAATCAGCGCACTTTTCAAGATCTGAGATGATGTGGGTGGAGAAGAGAATGCTATGTTCGCCATCCTCAATCAGGTCCTGGAAGAGAAGCAGCAACTCGTCACGCGAGACGGGGTCCAATCCGCTGGTGGGTTCATCGAGGATGAGCAATTGGGCATGATGCGAAAGTGCCAGTGCAAGTGAGAACTTGACACGCATCCCAGCAGAAAGCTCGTCTACTTTCTTTTCAGGATCGAGTTCGAAACGCTGCATGAGACGTTGATATTCGGCATCGTCCCATTCGCTATAGAAGCGGTGGGTGACCTCGACGATGGTGCGCAGTTTCTTTTTGGGGTAAAAATCCACGCCTCCAAGCATGAAGCCGATCTTTTGCTTGCACTCGAGCTCATGTTCAGCAAAATCCATGCCGAAGACGGTGACTTTGCCGCCTTCCGGGTGGACCAGGCGCATCATGGATTTGAGCGTGGTGGTCTTACCGGCGCCGTTGCGTCCGATGAACCCCATGATGTATCCTTTTTCGAGCGAGAACGATACATCCTTGAGGGTGAACTTCTCGTAACGTTTCGTTAGGTTTTCTACTGACAAAATTTCCATATTTATTGACCTCTGACAACTGTGTATAGCGAATATACACAATATAACACTTTGAAGTTATTTGTCAAGGGTTTCCCCAATTACGTGTGTCATGTACTACCAGTGGCTAGATATGGAAAATCTGAAAAACAAAAAGTCCTGATAATATCTCAGGACTTGTGGCGGAGAGGGTGGGATTCGAACCCACGATGGCCCGAAGGCCATAACGGTTTTCGAGACCGCCCCGTTCAGCCACTGCGGCACCTCTCCGAACGCCGTGATTATAACCGAAATCGCTTAGATTTCCACGGTTTCATGCCAGTCAGGGTATTCGACCGGACCAATGCTTTCTTCTTGAAGTTTCCCTTCAAAAACAGCAGCGATCTCGGGCTCGCCGTGGATGAGGAAAATTTTCTTTGCATTACCTTTCACCCCGCGGGCATATTTGAGCAACATATCCTGCCCACCATGGGCCGAAAGGCCGCCGATAGTTTCGATCTCAGCGCGGACATCAAAAAGCTGACCGAAGATACGTACCTGACGTTCGCGCTCAGCCAGGCGGCGCCCCAGCGTGTTCGGAGCTTGCCAGCCGACGATCAGAATGGTGTTGGCTGGGTTTTCGATGTTGTTTCGCAAGTGGTGCAATATACGGCCGGTCTCTGCCATCCCAGAGGCAGAAATGATCACCATCGGGTTGTGAATATCGTTCAGTTTCTTTGATTCCTCCACCGAGGCCACATAACGGAGGCCATTAAAATTCAGGGCGGGGAGGCGGTTTTGTCGCATCAATTCACGCGCTTCTTCATCGAAATATTCAGGGAACTGCAGAAATATTTTTGAAGCTTCAACCGCCAACGGACTATCAACGTAAACTGGAAGCGAATCCAGGTCGCCGTTGGTGATCATGCGGTTGAGAAAATAGACAATGTCTTGTGTGCGGCCTACGGCAAATGCCGGGATGATGATCTTTCCGTTTCGGTGTATGGTTTTTAAAACAACTTCGCGAAATTCAATATAAGCATCTTCGATGCTTTCATGGGGCTTATCACCGTACGTACATTCCATCATCAGATAATCGACATCGTTGCCTGGCAGTACTGGATCAGGGAGAATGGGCATATCCATGCGGCCGATATCTCCGGAGAACCAGAGCTTCTTGTGAGTACCGTTTTCGTTGATATCCAACACCACCGCCGCTGAACCCAGGATATGTCCTGCATTGACAAATTTGACTGTCACTCCCGGTACAGGCGAGAAACTTTCATCATATTTAATTGGATAGTATTGTTTGCAAGCTTCAATGGCATCTTCCGTCGAGTAAAGCGGTTCGACAGGGGGTTCGCCACGCCGAGCATTCTTCTTGGTGGCGTAAATCGCGTCCACTTCCTGGATATGGGCAGAATCACGCAACATGATGTCACCCAGAGCAGCCGTGGGTGGTGTTGAGTAGATGGGTCCTTTGAACCCCAACTTTACCAGATTAGGTAGGTTACCGCTGTGATCGATGTGAGCGTGTGATAATATCACAGCATCAATAGTACGTGGGTCAAAGGAGAATGATTTATTGCGTTCGAAGAAATCCCTGCGGCGACCCTGGAAGAGACCACAATCAAGTAGTAATTTCTTTCCATTGACCTCAAGCAAATGTTGAGAACCGGTAACAGTTTGGGCTGCGCCATCGAATGTAATTTTCATACCATCTCCTGTTTTTTTAGAACGCTCATAATTTCTTTGCTGAAATGTTTGGACCGATATGGGATATCTTTCATGATCACATGAAGGTCTTCTATCGTTTTAGGTGAGATTGAAGCAATCAATTCCACCTGATCGCGAGGAAGTATCACATCGGATTCCACTTTCAATTCAAGGCCTTTGTTTTTGCGCCATTCACGCAACGCATTCAACCTGTTCAGGTATTGCTCATCTGGTTTGATCTTGCGGGGTCTCTTTATTGGAGGAGCAGTTTCACCGCGGTAAATCGCAGCGAAGATACCCGTGCCATAACGTTCCAGCATAGTTACTGTCAACCCTTTCACGCCAATCAAATCAGAGACAGAAGAAGGATGAAGCTGGGATAATCGAACCAGAGTCTCATTGGATATGATCTTAAACGGAGGGAGATTTCGCCTGCTGGCTTCATTTTCGCGATACTCACACAGTTCATTCAAGATGGCTGCTTCCTGTGGGCTCAGCGGTGTAGCACCAGCAACTTTCCACAAATTGCATGAGGTCCCATTCGAAGAGTGCGCTTGAACTTCACAGGCAAGCTTGAAGTCTTCTCTGGCAAGCTCGATCAGGTGATTTTCTCGTAATTCATTTTCAAGTATCAAGCGCAACGGGTAAAGATAATGGCTGTCCTGACTGGCGTATTCAAGCATGGCTTGGGGTAATGGACGAATCCCCCAATTGGCGCGCTGGTATTTTTTATTGAGTTCGATCCCCAAACGCGTATTGAGCAAAGAAGCCAAACCGACGGATTGTTCACCCAAAATTCTAGCTGCGATCATGGTGTCAAAGAGATTGGCGAACTCAAAACCATAATCGCGTTTCATGCAGATAATGTCATATTCGGAGGCGTGGAAAACTTTTTCTTGCGATGGATTGGCAAAAAGCTTTGCTAATGGTGAAAGATCCTGAATCGCAAGCGTATCAATCAGGTAATCATGGTCGGCAGTCGAGATTTGAATCAGGCAGACTTGTTCTCTGTAAACATATAAGCTGTTTGATTCGGTGTCCACAGAGATTGATGGGTACTGTGATAACGTATCAGCCAAATCTGTCAGTGAGGAGGGATTGTCGATGAGGATGGCAGGAGCAGTGTTTGTGGCTTCCATGTGAACATTATAATGCTGAAACTCACACGCTATCGATCTCTAAATTGCAACCCCTTGAAATTTCGATTAGAATATTAATAAATCTTAAAATTGTGCAATAATATAAAGGAAATTAAAAACAAGCAGTGGCGAGACTGATAGGAGGATAAATGAAGGAAAGAATTTTAATAATTGAAGATGATGAGGGAATTTCCAAGGTCCTGCGCCGCGCGTTGGTTTATGAGGGATATCAAGTTGATTCCGCCCTCGATGGTGAGAGTGGCATGAATTTATATCGCGATAATCATCCAGATTTGGTCATTCTGGATTGGATGCTTCCGGGAATGGATGGTCTGGAAGTTTGTCGCAGATTGCGCGAAAGCGGCAACACACCGATATTAATGCTGACTGCTAAAGAAACTCTGGAAGATCGAATCCATGGTTTGGATGCCGGAGCGGACGACTACATGGTCAAGCCGTTTGAGTTGGATGAACTACTGGCACGGGTACGCGCTTTATTGCGGCGTACCCAGGTTGAAAGGGCTCCAGTCTTGACCTTTGGAGACCTAAGCCTCGATACTTCGACCCGACAGGCAACCCGGAAGAACCATGTAATCATGCTTACCGCCAAAGAGTATGATCTGCTTGAGTTGTTCATGCGCCACCCACGTCAGGTGTTGACCAGGGAATTAATTTTCGATCGGGTATGGGGATACGATTTTGGCGGTGAGAGTAATGTACTGGACGTTTATATCAGATACCTGCGGCAAAAACTGGAGAGCCACGGTGAACCGCGCCTGATCCATACGGTACGCAGTGTTGGATATGTGATGAGAGAAGTCGGATAACCTACAACCCCGCAAATGTCCTTACGTTTACGTTTGACCCTGCTATACACGCTGCTGCTGGGAAGCATTCTTCTGCTTTTCAGCGGTTTGCTTTATGGATTGGTAAGCGTTGTTTTGATTAATCGGGTAGACCAAACCTTACAGACCACAACTGGAGATCTGATCGGTTTACTGAAAGTAAACTCTGGAGGGCAATTCGACGCAAGATCGATCGCAAATTACCAACCCACCGAGAATTTACTGATTCAGGTATGGGGAGCTGATCACCAGTTGCAGCTTTCTCGACCTACAGGGGTAAAGGAAGCCTTAGATCGAAGCGCCTGGTCGGGTGACACAATAAAGTTTAGTTCTGTAGATGAGGAGGACACTCATATTCGGGTAATGACAACTCCATTAATCTCCAATCGAGGCGCGGCGGGTATCCTCCAGGTGGGGGTGGATATTTCACAGATCAAGCAAGCGCAGGAATCACTGACTATCATCCTGATATATCTGATGACCGGTGCCCTTGTGATTACCAGTCTCATCCTCTGGTTATTCACAGGAAGAATTCTTTCACCACTTACTTCAATGACAAATGTGACAACAAAAATCGCCAACGCTGACGATCTTGGTAGACGAGTTAGCTTTCCACGCCGGCGTAATGATGAAATTGGGAAACTTGCGGATGCTTTTAATAAGACCATGGAAAGGTTGGAAACGCTTTTTGGATCGCAACAGCGATTTATGGCGGATGTCAGTCATGAATTACGAACACCTTTAACAGCGATTAAGGGGAATGTGGGACTTATCCGTAAGTTTGGAGCGGATGAGGAATCACTGAATGGAATTGAAGTTGAAGTTGACCGTTTGAACAGACTTGTTGGCGATCTGCTACTACTCAACCAGGCTGAGTCGGGGATGATGCCCTTTGATATGGCCAAAGTGGAACTGGATACGGTGATCCTAGAAGTGATTAAACAAATGTCGGTCATTGCGGGGCAGAATGTCAAGATTGATCTTTTAGCGATTGAACCGCTTGTAGTTTTCGGAGATCGTGATCGTTTGAAACAGGTGTTCATCAACCTGATCAGCAACGCAATTTCATATACAAAAAAGGGAGACACAGTTCTTGTCTCTTTAATTCGTGAGGAAGAAAACGCCATTGTAAACGTGGAGGATCATGGTCCGGGTATTCCGGCGGATGTTCTTGAACACATCTTTGAACGATTTTACCGTGGCGATAAATCGAGGACTCATTCTGGAAACTCAGGATTCGGATTAGGGCTTTCGATCGCGAAATGGATCACAGAAAAACACAATGGTAAGATAGAAGTACACTCAGAAATGGGTATAGGGACAAGTTTTAAAGTGATTCTTCCAATGGCTGGCGAATAAAAAACGCAGAGAGCAACTCTGCGTTTTATGTCAATATTTCCAAAAGTTTCTAAAAATGGTTAATGCTTCGATCTGAACTGCGGCGCTGACCAGACATTTCTTTTTCAATGAAATCAAAGTGCTGTGAACTGGGGCGATTTGACCGGGAAGCTCCAGAGATTCTGGTCATTGTTATGGGAGTGGAGGCTGCGTGTTGACCCGTTGCGGATTGCTTGTAGGATGTATTGAATCCCGTAACAGCAGATTCAGAGGTATTTACTGTTTTATCATTTCTGCTGAACAGTTTTTCCAGCGCAGATGAGAGTGAACCAATAATGAGAATACGTAATACCCAGACCAGGATGGCAACAAAAATGGGGATGATGTTGGTAAGGGTATGCGCATTAATGATCGAGGAGCTCTGGAGATTGTGATTGTTGATGGCTACCGCGACTCCCCACCAGGTGAGAGACGCGTTCGCGGTTGCCGCGACCATCCAGGCACCAAACAGGTACCAGGAATCCTTTGTTTCCACCTTGCGATTCTCGGGTGAGATTAAACGGGCGATCCCCGCGAAATCAATACCGCAGAACGCCAATGCCAACAAAGTAGCCCAAGATACACCGGCGAAACTCAAATTACCAAGCAAGTCGCGGAGAGAAAAAGCGGTTGTGCTGTAATTAAAAATCTCAAACGAGAACATCGCCAGGATAATAATGACAGCGTAAACAGTTCCTGGTTTCACGCGAGAGACAGCTTTGATTTTGTTAATTGACGGACGGACTGCTGTAAGATTCATGATCGTTCCTCCTGATTATAGAACAAATGTATCAATGAACGATCACATTATAGAACAAATAATCTACAAAGTCAATAGGTAGAATAAAAGTTCTAAATTAAATTGAATACGAAAAGGAGATTTTTAACGGTTTCGCGTTATCAGGGATGTATTGGTGGACATGATTCAACGCGATTTTAGAGGCATGGCAATAGAGGGTGGCTACTGCCAATCCATGAGAGACAAGCAAAACCCGACCTTCAGGATGATCTTTGCTGATGTCGTTCGCGACAGATACCATACGATCGGTCACCTGCCTGACCGATTCACCTCCGGGGGCATGCGCAGTTTCAGGTTGATCATCCCCGTTACGTGGATCAAAATTGTATTGCTTAAGGACTTCATCCAGTGAAAGGCCTTCCCATTCACCCTGACAGATCTCGCGCAGGCGCCGGTCGTACTTCACCGGCAGCCCAAGCTGGTCGGCAGCGATCTGCGCGGTTTCAGAAGCACGTTTCAAATCGCTAGAATAAATGGCATCGAAGTGAACATGCTTCAAAGAATCAGCCAAAGCCCGGGCTTGTTCGAGCCCGGTTTGATTCAAAGGGATATCCGTTTGGCCTTGAAAACGACCGGCAAGGTTCCAATCGGTCTGACCGTGTCTGATCAGCCAAATTTCTGTCATATATGGTTCCAAAGCTAACTGTATTTTAGTGTTTTTTATCTTGCTCGATCAGTAACTTGATGGCTTCCACTCCCACGCGAATGACCGCATCCGCATCGAATTCAGCCAGTTTTTTGTGGATATTGGTGATGGGTGCATCGCCAAACTCGCTTTCATTGATTACGAGCATCGCGCCGCCGGCACGTTTTCCGTAGATCGCAGCGAGAATGTATATCGCAGCGGCTTCCATTTCAGAGCAGATCGCTCCACCAGCGATGAATGCTTTCCAGCGTTCATCGAGATGATTCGCCATGGGCATGCGAGTTCTTTCCACTTCGCCGTAGAAAGAATCCTTTGACTGCGAAACTCCAAGATGGTGGGGCATACCAAGCGATCTGGCACTATTACGCAATGCACAAACCACATCAACGTTAGCTACAGCCGGGAATTCGACCGGAAGGTAATGCAGCGTGGTGCCTTCGTCGCGGATGGCACCAGTGATGATCGCCACATCGCCGGCATGGACGTACGGCTGCATGGATCCTGAACTACCGACGCGAATGAAGGTATCAGCGCCAGCTTCGATCAATTCTTCGACCGCAATTGCTGTCGAAGGGCAGCCAATGCCGGTGGAGACAACAGATACTTTTTCACCCAGGAGAGTTCCACTCCAGGTGACGTATTCACGATTTTGAGCAACAAAATGAGGGTTGTCGAAATACCGGGCGATCTTTTCGCAGCGTCCGGGGTCGCCGGGGAGAAGAACATATTTCCCGATATCTCCCTCTTTTATGTGTAAATGGAAAGCCAAGCCTTCATTATTGAGCATGTTTACCTCAGTAAATAGTTTGGAATCTGATTATAGCGCAGAAAAGAATGACTTATCGATAAAAAAATCCGCCGTAATCCCGGCGGATCAAAAACCTCGAAGAGTGATTACTAACGCCTTTGCGAGACAAAGTACGCGTAAACACCGATACCAACACCGACGATCAGGATCAATCCTCCGAGAATGGCCAGCCAGATGGAACCACCTGTGCCGGATGTCTTTTCGTTGCTTGAGGAAACCTGGGCACCGAAGTCGATAGTGGAAGTATCCCCGGATTTCAAAGTGATCGAGTAATTTTGGCTGGATGTCGCGTTATATCCCTGAGGGATGGCGACACTTATGGTGTACTGGCCTTCATTGATATCTTTAAAGCAGGTTGCGATGTCATCGCCGGTAGTGGGGGCTGTATTGTTATAGCTGCCGTCCGTGCTGGCGATACTGACCTGACCACCAGCCAGTGATGTTTCATCTGTTTCAGCAATGGCGTTACCATTGATATCGTTAAACAGGTAGACACAAATCGTGCCGGTACCTTTTGGTGGTATCGCGGTAGGGATTGAAGAGGTGGGTGTGGCAGATGGTCCCGCAGTTATGACCGCGGTAGGAACGACAGCGATCAATAGTTTCTTGCCGATAGTTAGATTATCGCAGTCGCCCACATTGAGTTGATTAAGCGTGCGCAGTTGATCGATGGTGATGCCATTGAGTAATGCGATACTTTCACAGGTGTCGTTGGCTTTGACAATGTAATAGATATTACCGTTTGACTCGGGTGTGGCTGTGTAAATGGCCTCAGCCGCCTGCACTGGTTGCGCGAGGGTGGGAAGGAGTAACATTACTCCAAGAATTGAAAGCATCAAAGATGCGAAAAAAAAGCGTTGTGTTTTTTTCATATGTTTTCCAGATTATAACATCCTTTTTTTAGTGACTTTTTCATGCAGGATTTACGCGAGTGAAAATTGTCAAGGGTTATAATTCATTCATTACCTATGGATAATCAACAGTTTCATCCATACAAGAGTTCCATAAAAATCATCCTGATCCTGGTGTTGGTCCTGTTCATGCTGGCTGCCTGCATGATCACTCCTGAGCAGACTTCGTTTGAAGCGCTTTTTTCGCCTACGCCGACACTGACGCCAACCGCTACTATTGTCTGGTTCCCTGTTACCTCAACACCTGATACGAAGATCGTTTTCACCAGTACTCCCGATGTTTCAGAATTACCAGGTTTCACAGATCTGATCTTTGACGATGGTGGTGTCGTCACCGAACATTGGATGAGTGGCTCTGAAGCGAATGGGACTATAACGGTTGGTCAAAATTCGATCACACTAGCTGTGGATGGCCCCAAAGGAGCATTAACAACATTCAGAAAAGACACACTGCTTTATAACTTCTATTTTGAATCGGTGATGACAACAAGTCTTTGTAAAAATGATGATCAAATGGGTGTTTTGTTCAGGGTCAACGGATCGATGAGCTATTACCGATTTTCGATCAGTTGCTCTGGTAAGATCTCACTTCAGCAGGTGGTAGGTGGAGCACCGACGACACTTATGGATTGGGTTTTTACCAACCAGTTACAACAAGGTTTGAACAAATCTGTGAAGATTGGTGTGTGGGTAAATGGCAAAGAACTAAAAATCTATCTGAACGATCAATTGCAGATGGAAGTGACCAATAACACCTTTTATTCTGGAGGGATTGGTTTTTTCGCCAAAGCAAGTGGGGATTCTCCGGTTTCTGTAAATTTTTCAGGTATTAAGGTCTATCAGGTAAAGAAATAGATTTCAACAAGAGAATTGAGCGCGAAATTCATTACCTGTTTTCATAACTCGTGTACAATATTAAATAGAATTGATCTGTAAAGTACCGTGAGGAGGACCTATGTATCAGAAAATCGTGATAGTGGGCAGACTTGGCAGAGATCCAGAAATGAGATTTACGCCCACAGGTCAAGCTGTGACGAGTTTTTCTGTTGCCACAGACCGGCAATACAACGATCAGAGCGGCAAACCCGTTAAAGAGACTGTGTGGTTCAGGGTTACCGCCTGGGGGAAGTTGGCTGAGACATGCAACAATTTCCTGCAAAAAGGTAAATTGGTGCTCGTCGAAGGACGGCTGTCTGTCGACGCGAAGACAGGTGGACCGCGCATTTGGACAAGTCAGGATGGGACTCCCCGGGCTTCTTATGAAATCGTCGCCGCTACTGTGAAGTTCCTTTCAACCAAGACAGAGGGTTCTGGCACTGGTGCTGTTGCGGTTGAGGAAGATATAGAATCAGCACCCGGCGAGGATATTCCTTTCTAGGAAGATAAATATGGACACGAAAGACAATACTCCGGGTACAGGGGTCAACCCGATCGACGTACCCGAAGATATTAACATCCAATATTCGAATTTGGTACGGATCAGTCATTCACCTTTTGATATCGTGATGGATTTTGGCCATATTTTACCGGCGCAGAAAGCGAAAGTTGTTGCCCGCGTTGTCATGTCTCCAGTAGGCGCAAAATTATTTGCCAAAGCTTTGAACGAGAACCTGGCACGATTTGAAGCTTCATTTGGTGAAATCCATCTCCCCGGGGATACGTCATTAGCTAACGACCTGTTTAAGCAAGTAAAACCACCCGATCCACCGAAGGGAGAATGATGATGGATAGATTCGACTCCATCATCGAGAACACTCGAAAGGTTTTCGATGAACGCACCGCAGCGCGTGACCAGGCGCTGGTGCAAGCCCGGCAACTGACCCGATTATGCGCCCATACGATCCGCGCCATCCATCGAATGGAAGTTGAAAGTGCTCATCAATTGTTGAGCGAAGCCAAAGACCTGGTCAGGCAAATGCAAAAGGATCTTGAAAAATTCCCAGATCTTTATTATGCCGGCTACACTCAAGACGCCATCAAAGAATTCTCCGAAGCCAGTCTTACTTGCGCCTTTATCGAAAACGCAAAATTACCCACTCCTGAAGAGTTGGGAATCGAATACAACACCTACGTTAATGGTCTGGCGGAGTGCATTGGTGAACTGCGCCGGCGATGCCTGGATATTCTGAGGCAGGGATATTCTGAAGACGCAGAACGGCTACTAAATGTTATGGACGAGATCTATAACTTTTTGGTGACCATGGATTATCCTGACGCGGTTACCAACGGCTTGAGGCGTCAGACGGACCTGGTGCGCGGTATCATCGAACGAACCCGAGCTGACCTTACCATGAGCCTGCGGGAACAGCACCTTCAGGAAGCTTTACAGGAGTTTTCTAAGCGCTTCCCTGAGAACTAAAGCCAAATCCCAAAACTGAATTCTTGTCATACACAAAAACGCCAGCAATCCTGGCGTTTTTTTGCTTCAAGGGGTGATGTAAATAGAGAGTATGCAATTAAACTTTTTAAAACAGATATAATTAACGAATATGAGCGCAGAGTTGAACCAGTTCAAACGTGTTGTGATCGCAGTTCACCCGACCTCTGATGAAACCATGCAGGAAGGGACGACTATACAATCTTTCATCCAGAAAAATTGGGGAATAACTCCGTACCTGGGTAGGGTGAATGATGTGGAATTGCAGGGCAGGGTGGCTGCCAGACAATTCGATCTGATGATCACTCTTGGTGGCGATGGTACCATGTTACGTGCCGGGCATCTCTGTGCCCCGGTCGATGTGCCGTTGCTGGGGATCAACATGGGCCGGTTTGGTTTTCTTATGCAGCTTAGCCGGATGGAATGGCCGCTCTTATTACCCCGTCTGTTTTCGGGAGACTACAATTTTGAAAACCGTATGATGTTGAAGTCGGAATTATGGCGTGCTGGACAGTTGATCCAGTCCAGCCAGGTAATCAATGAGGTGGTGGTTTGCCGCGGTCAGGCAGTACGACCGATTCGTATCCATGCCACGGTGGATGGATACCGATTGGCATCGTATGTTGCCGATGGTTTGATTGCTGCCACTCCCACGGGTTCGACGGCGTACGCTTTGGCGGCCGGAGGGCCGATCATGCCGCCGGAATTGCATAATATTTTGATTGTAGCGGTCGCTCCTCACATGACAATGGACCGGTCTATCATCCTACCTGAAGGTGCCAGCGTGGAAATCGCGGCTGAGACCGACCATGATGCTGTGATCAGTGTGGACGGAAAAGCGCCGGTTCAACTCTCGAACGATGACAGGATCATTGTGAAGGCGAGCGACTATAAGGTAAAATTCATCGTTTTTCAAGACCCCGGTTACTTCTATCGCAACCTTGAAAAATATCTCGAACAAAACCCCTCTATCGGTGGAAGTAAATGAGCCTTGAAAATCAATCACAAATGTATTGCTACAACCATCCCAACCGTGAAACACATTTGCGGTGCAATAAGTGTGAAAGACCCATCTGTGTTTCCTGCGCGGTTTTGACACCGACTGGTTACCGCTGCAAAGAGTGCGTGAAAGGGCAGCAACGGGTTTTTGATACCAGCCATTGGTGGGACTATCCGCTTGGAGCAGTTGTCGCATTTGTTCTATCGTTGATCGCCAGTTTATTGGTGAAATATCTCAGTTTCTTTGCGTTGATCGCCTCGTACTTTGTGGGGATTGGCATCGCTGAGGCAGTACGCTTTGTGCTGCGCAAGAGACGTTCGCGCAGAATGCCTTGGGTTGTTGCAATCTCCGCGTTTGCAGGAAGCATCCTTCTTAATCTATCGACGGTGATGTTAATCTTTGCCGTCACCGGGCAGATCACCTTTTCATCGATATTTTCTCTACTCTACCCACTTGCGTACGCGGCGATCATCTCGGTGGCAGCTTATTATCGCTTGAAAGGTACCCTGTAAAGGGAAAAGTTTTAGAATGCTGAGCGAATTACGCATCGAAAATTTTGCCATCATCAATCAACTTGAATTAAATTTCAAGGATGGTTTAGTCATCGTCACTGGTGAAACTGGCGCTGGCAAATCCATCCTGCTTGACGCGATTATGACACTGGTTGGGGGCAGGGTTGATACATCTATGGTTCGCAGTGGGGCTGATAGGGCTGTTCTCGAGGCAGTATTTAAAATCCCCGAAGAAACCAAAGCCGAAGTGCATGAAATTCTCACCCGTGAAGGGCTGGAGGAAGGTGATCCGGTTGTCACTCTCGGACGCGAAATTCGCGCAGAAGGCCGAACGGTGGCTCGGATAAATGGCAGAAGCGTTAATGTAGGCCTCTTGAAAGAACTGGGTATGTTCCTGGTAGATATTCACGGACAGGCGGAGCATCTATCACTGCTGGACGTGCATTCACACCTGGGATTCCTCGACCGGTTCGCAAAGGATGAAGCAGAACTGGCTGATTATCGGATGAAGTATCAGGCACTTTCGAAAATCCGAAAGGAACTGGATGAGGTTAAACAGATTGAACAGGAAGCCGCCAAACGCACTGAGCTGCTTACCTTCCAGGCGCAGGAAATTGATGCTGCTGCTCTAAAAGAGGATGAGGATGTGGATTTAGAACAGGAGCGTAGCCGCCTGGCAAATGCTGAGAGTTTATCAGCTTCGGCACAGCAAGCACTCCTTTTGTTGGATGAGGGAAGTCCGGAATCCCCTGCCATCACCGACCTGCTGGGTCAGGTGGTGCAATTATTGAGCTCGCTCTCACGCATTGATTCCAGCCGACAAAGCCTATTCGAGCAAGCTGACTCCGCCGCCACGCAGATCAGTGAGATTGTCCGCGATCTACGAGCGTATTTGGATGAGATTGAATTCAATCCACATAGGCTGGAACAGGTGGAGAATCGTTTGGAATTAATCCATCAATTGAAACGCAAATATGGAAATTCCATTCAGCAGGTTATCGAGTTCGGCTTATCTGCCAGAGCACAACTTGACACGATCGTGCACGCGAAAGAGCGGATCGATGAATTGACCGCAGAGATGGAGCAGGCTGAAGCTTCTCTCGCTGAGGCGGCCGAATCGCTTTCCGCGAAACGAAAAGCTGCCGGTGAGGTTCTCAGCCTGAAGGTGGAGAAAGAGCTTGATGACCTGAGCATGAAGGGAGCTCGTTTCCAAACCTCGATCGAGAATTCAGAAGACGCGAATGGGATCACCCTCGCGGATGGTCGAAAGGTGGGATTTGATATCACCGGTGTGGATAGGGTGGAATTTATGATCGCTCCCAACCCCGGCGAAGGATTGAAGCCGCTGGTAAAAATCGCTTCGGGTGGCGAGACATCACGGTTGATGCTCGCCTTGAAGAATGTTCTGGCTGACGCCGATTATGTTCCGACACTGATATTTGATGAGATTGACCAGGGAATTGGCGGCAGGGTGGGTAGTGTTGTGGGTGAGAAGCTATGGAATCTGGCGCGGAATCACCAGGTGATGTGCGTGACGCATCTTCCGCAATTAGCCAGCTTCGGTGATCAGCATTTTCACGTTCGCAAGCTGGTGAATGAAGGTCGAACCATGACGGAGGTTGAAACACTGGATGATAATGGCAGGATCGTAGAACTCGCGTCGATGTCCGGTTCTGTCAGCGAATCCAATTTAAATGCATCACGCGAATTGTTGGTTCAAGCAAAACAAAGACAAAAAGAATTGTTGACCCCATAGATATCATTTCAATTACAGGAGTTGAGTGGCTTCTGACAGATTGGTCATTTCTCTTCTGGGTCCGCCAGAGATTAAGGTGGGAAACAAGGTGCTGCGCATCCGCCGGAGGATGTTACGCTATATTATTTTCTATTTAGCCTGTCAGAAAACACCGGCCAGCCGGGAATCGTTATGTGAATTATTTTGGCCGGAAGAAGAGGAATCAAAAAGCCGAAAAAATTTAAGGGAGGTCATTAGCAAGATTAGACATGATCTACCCGTGGATGATTTGATCCTTACAGAAAAGGAGTATGTTGCTTTCAATCCAGAAAAAGTTGAGGTCGACGTTCTGGCGTTTGAAGAAACAATCACGTTATTGCGAAAGAACCTGGATCAGGTCTCCATCGGAAAGTTGACAGATTCGGTTTACCTGACAATTCAAGAGTCGTTGAATCTTTGGCGAAATGATCAATTTCTTGGCGGCGTTTCCACATCGGGTCCAGAACCATTCCAGCTCTGGGTATTAAACACTGGTGAAAACCTCCATTACTGGCGGCAGATGATGATCGAATGGCTGGCAGACCGCTGTATTGTAATTGGCGATCTTTCCCAAGCGATCCAATGGTTATCGCTGGCAAGAGTGGGTGACCCTGGCAATACTGAGATCGATTCATTGTTGTTGACTTGTTTACGCGATCTCGGGCTTTGGTCTCGCGCAATAAGATTTTGCGAAGTACTTGAAAAAGAATACAACGGCGGTGAAAAGGAAATGCCTTCGTCATTGTCTGATTTGATCTCTCATGTCAGGTTGGACGCGAATAGCAATTACACCCCTCGACCTTTGACAACCATTTCAGAAAAATTGGAAAAGAGAGTGTTCGTCGGGCGAAAAAATGAGTTAGCTATGCTAAATAGCCTATTATTCCGAGGCGGCATCCTTTTATTAAAAGGTGAAGCTGGTTCTGGAAAAAGCAAACTACTGAGAGAATTCTATGAGCATCTTGATTTACTTCCCTTTTTCCTTTTCTATGAATCAAAACCCGGGGACGAATCGAAGCCATTTTTTGGGATCACCGAGGGAGTTCGGAAGTTAATTCCGATGGAAGACTGGGAAAAAATCAACCTAACCAATAACAGGGTGTTAATGCCTTTCTTCCCAGAGATCGCCAAAGCTCAAGAAGGAAAGAATACATTCGCTGATACGAATTTTGACCAGCGTATGATCCTAGAAGCGTTTTCGGAACTTGTTGCAAAAGCCAACCGAAAAAAAAGAGGGCTCCTTATAATTGATAATTGCCAGTGGTTGGATGAACAATCATTGGACACTATTGTTTATATGTACGACCACATGGCTCCTCAAAAAACCAGCGCTATTGTATTTTCGTTTCGCGATGACATACCCGGCAACGAAATTGAAGAGCTTATCATCAAGAAACTCGGGAACCGCGCTTATGAGGACATGAGGATAAATCCATTTACGAAAGAAGATGTAGCAGAGATTTACTTTAAGGAATTTGCTAAAGAAGGTTCAGAGGATGTAATCGAGCGACTTCTTCAATTGAGCGGAGGGAACCCGCGATTTTTACAACTCTTGCTTAATGGGATTTTGCAGAAAACCCAGACAGAAAATGAGTGGGTCTTTAATCCTGGAGATTTAGTCAATTCTGAGTTGATCAAGGTTGTTAAAGAAGAGCTCGAGCCTATTAGTGATCAGGCGAGACTTATCCTGAAAAGTCTTGCGATTTTTGGGGAACCTTTTTCTCCGATAATCATTGAGAAAATGACAGGATTATCCGAACAGATTTTAATCGACGCGTTAAATTCTCTGGTTGATTATCGATTTATCACCTGGAAAAAATGCGACGATGGTGTAAGCAGATACGTGTTTACGCGTGAGATTTTTGCTGAATATTTTCTTGCTTCGATCAGCCCAGCCGAAAGGCGAAAATATCATCTACAAGCTGCTCGAGTGATCTTGGAGATTGAAGGAGATGGCGATGAGCAAACCGCGATTCTTGCCGGACATTTTCAAGAAGCTGGCGAGCTTAAGAAAGCGGTGGATTATTGGATCTCGGCTGGGACTTTCGAAAAAAACAAATTTAACAAGCCTGAAGCCTACAAGTTTTATCAAAATGCCCTGTTCCTGATAAAACGATTGGGGAGTGAAGCCCGTTCTGAGCAAATTTACCGGCTGGTAAATGATTGGGGAGATCTGGCATTGCAGACCGACGATATTATGACCTTTGCCAACCTAAATTCAATGTGTTTGCGCGCGGGAGAGACTCGCAATAATCCACGCTTGATCGGTTTTGGAAAGAGCGGATTAGGCTGGGTAGCACACTCAAGAGGATACCTGGAACTTGCTGTAAATTTTTTAACTCAGGCGATCGATATCCTCAAGACAATCGAAGACAAGATCAGCTTGATGGATGCTTATTTTCGTTTGGGAACGATCTATTTCACTCAACAAAACTATATTAAAACGATTCAATATTATAACGAAGTAACAAAGATTTCCCTCAATATGCAGAGCAGTGACGCTATGTCATTTTATAAAAAAGCGTCTGCGTTTCTGGTTTTTGCTAACTGTATTACTGGCAACTTAAAGAATGCAAAGTTTATCAGCGATCAGGGTTTTATTATTTCGCATACCCTTGGTGAGGAGAATTACTCCACTCAATTGAATGCCGCGAACGCGATCTTAAACTATTATCTGGGAAATCTAGTAGCCGCAAGGGAAGGAATTGATGCGGTAATTCCCGAAGTGATCGCGAACAAACTTGATTGGTGGACAGCCACTCTCCTAATAACTTCTGGACAAACCGCTATGGAGCTTGGTGATCTGACGAAATGCTGGAATATCGGAAAGGCTATCGCCCAAATACAGGGCGCGACGATTCAATCGCACTGGGGTGAGTATTATGAAAGATACCTCCGGGCTGAATTATTGCTCAATTTGGGAGACCTGGAGAGTGCCAAGAAGTATTACGAGAAAAATCTTGAAGAGCCTCCAGATAAATTCATCCGCTGGATTTCAAAGTTGGGTGTCGCCAAGGTGGAAATGCGGCTTGGAAAATTCAAGGCATCAAAACAATTATTGGAAGCGATTATTCAAGACTCATCTGAAAATGGTTTCGAGTTGATCACTCATGGAGCAAAAGCCGAATTATTGCGATTGGCGATAATCCAGAATGACCCCCAATCATTCGCCAGAGCATATAATCGCCATGGTTCGACCATAAAACATAGTGAATATAAGGGGATACGAATTCTCACGTACTTACTCGAAGGCCAGGGGTATTTGTTACAGGGAAAAACACGAGACGCGAAAAAATCGCTATCCCAAGCCTTGGACGCAGCAAAGGAAAATCAATACTATTGGTTGACACTTGGAGCACTTAGATCACTGATAGACGCGGGTATCGATCAAGAAGTGAATTACAAAGAAGCGAAACGAATGATTATGAAACTTGAATTCAATTGCGAAATCCCTGATTTAAAAAATGGACTGGACCAACTTAAGGAATCATGGGTCACAGAGAAATAATGTCAATAAAATGTCAATGATTTTGATGTATACATGGAGAAATTCATGAACACAGGTGTTCAGGCACCAGGGAGCCTGAACAAAAAAGGTCGACAGCTTCGCGGGGAGTGATACTGTCGACCTTTGTTTAACTCTCTTTTCCTAAAAATGCACGATGGTTACCCCATCACCACCCTCATTTTGACCGCCATCTTCAAAACTGGACACATTTGAATTTCCACGCAGGGTATCACGAATCACCTGGCGCAGTCGGCCTGTGCCTTTGCCATGAATGATCCTGACGAATGGCATACCAACGACGATAGCGTTATCAAGGTAACGATCCAACATATCCAGCGCGTCTTCCGCCCGCTGACCGCGGAGATCGATCTCCATTGAAGGAGGCGCTTGAAACACTTCCTTATGTTGACTTCCCTCAGCAGGCTGGTTGCGGCGTTTCCTGGCTGATGTCGTTTTAGTGTTGATTGGTTCAAGAGATGGTTTCACGGGACCCAGATCGGTCATTTTTACTCTCAAGCGCAGGTTTCCCGCCAGAACCTCTACATCTTCAAGACCAATTGCAGTCACGATCCCCTCAAGATCCATGGAGCGGACCCTGGCTTTTTTGCCCACTTCAGGAACAAAGTCGGAACCCTCATTTTTTAATACAGAAGCTTTGGGCGGTTTCTTGATGGTCTGTTCCAACTGCTCGACGCGGTTCTGAATAGTTTTAAGTTCCTCCACCGGCTTTCTGGCTTTCAATAAACTGCGGCGAATTTCGTCTATCTCCTTACGAAGGAGGGTCAACTCATTTTCCGCGTCCAGACGGGAGTTTTCAATTGCTTTTTGGCGCTCCTCTTCAATGCAGCTCAATTTCTCCGAAAGTTCTTGCTTAAGGTTCATCGCGATCGACCGGTCGTGATCGGCGGCGGAACGAGCCTTGCGGGCCACCTCACGTTGGAAGTGTATCTCCTTGAGCAGATCTTCAGTCTTCAAATCATTCGGGTCAAGCATGTTTCGAGCTGATTCCAGGATCTCTTCGGGAAGGTGAAGACGTTTGGCGATCGCCAATGCGTTAGAACGGCCGGGGATGCCGATGGTCAAATGATAAGTGGGACGTAATGATTTGATATCGAACTCCATGCTCGCGTTCACCGCCCCGGGAGTGGAGTAAGCCAATGCCTTGAGTTCGGGGTAGTGGGTGGCGATCATACAGGGCACACGTTTTTCAATCAGATACAACATAATTGCCCTGGCGATGGCTGAACCTTCCTGTGGGTCAGTGCCAGCGCCCAGTTCGTCCAGGAGAACGAGGTTTTTGGAACGTGCGCCATTCAGGATGCGTACGATGTTGGAAATATGTCCTGAAAAAGTGGAGAGCGATTGCTCAATGGATTGTTCATCGCCGATATCAGCAAAGATGTCTTCAAAGAAGCTCAACTCAGATCCCGATTGGGCGGGGATATGCAATCCACTCTGAGCCATCACGACCATTAAGCCGACAGTCTTGAGAGAAACTGTTTTTCCGCCAGTGTTGGGACCAGTGATGATGACCGCAAAGGTTTCGGGGTCGAGGTTAATATCGATGGGGACAACGGCTGTCTGGTCCAGCAGAGGATGGCGCGCCTTGAGCAACTTGATCGTCGTGCCGGGATGATGCGATTTCGCAGGCGGGTGGATCGGTTTAAGGATCGGTTCACTGGCTTTTAGATCGATGCTATATTTGGCGCACATCAGCGCAAGATCGAACTCAGCCAGAGCATTGACGATGGTCTTGATCTGCTCGGCTTCTTCACCAACCTTGGCTGATAACTCTGCCAATATCCGGCGTACTTCATCACGTTCCTCGAGTTGTAATTCGTGCCAGCGGTTGTTCAGTTCGACCACCGCCACCGGCTCAACGAAGAGGGTGGCTCCGGATGAAGATTGGTCGTGAACGATCGATTTTAGCTTGCTCTTGAACTCGGCGCGGATGGGAATGACATAACGTCCATTACGAAGAGTGATAATAGGGTCTTGCAGCATCGACTGGGTGGCGGGGTCGCCGATCATGCGTTCCAATTTGCTTTTCAGGCGGTCGTGTGAGACCTTCATCTCGGAACGAATCGATCCCAGTTTGGGTGAAGCTGAATCTAGCACTTCGGCATGTTCGGAGATGCAGCGTGAGATCGCTTCGATGATCCCAGCAGGGGGTTGCAGGTGGCGGGTGATCTCCAACAATGTGGGAACTTTACCTTCCAATTTTTCCATGGAGCGGTAAAGCCGGCGTGATGATACAAGCGTGCCACTTACCGACAGCAATTCATGTTCGGTCAGCACGCCACCGCGCCAGGCCACGTCGGCCAGCGGTCGAATATCGTTCACGCCACCTACGCTCACGTCGGCATTGATGCTGAGGAGCAGACAGGCTTCACTGGTTCGCTTTTGACGAGCCAGGGCTTCATCTATTGTTTTGGCGGGGGTCAATTGGTGCGCCAATTCAATTGAAGCGCTGAAAGCGGCGTAACTGGCCAATTTGTCAACGACTTTATGGAATTCAAGCATCCGGAGTGTTTTTTCGTCCATATTGGCGAGTTTACCACAGGTTGCCAAAAGGTTATGTAAGGTTGGGGTCTGTATGTACGGGGATATAATATTCGTGAGGCGATATGAACACAATTTCATCCGTTCTCGACCAAATGACTGTAGAATCCAGCCTTTGCGAAGTCCTCGAAGATCATACTCTTCGCTGCCTGGCCTGCGCGCACCGCTGTTTGCTGCGCGAGGGCCGGCGTGGGATTTGCGGTGTAAGGTTCAATAGGGGCGGTAAATTGCACGTGCCATTCGGATACGTAGCGGGTGCCCAGGTGGATCCGATCGAGAAGAAACCATTCGATCATTTTCTGCCGGGCAGTCAGGTGTTGACCTTTGGAATGCTGGGATGCAATTTTCACTGCTCTTTCTGCCAGAACTGGCACACTTCGCAAGCATTGCGTGACCCGGCGGCAGCCGGATCGGTTGAGATGGTTGGTAAGATCACGGCGGGAGATTTGGTCAAGGCCGCGGTCAAAAATGGGGCGAAAGCAATCGCGTCGAGCTACAACGAGCCGCTTATAAGCGTTGAATGGGCAGTGGAAATTTTCAAATTGGCACACGAAGCGGGCCTAAGGACTGCCTGTGTTTCAAATGGCTACGCCAGTCCCGAGGTACTGTCATTTTTACAACCCTGGCTGGATGGCTACAAGATCGATCTTAAAAGCATGCAAGACAAGCGCTATCGCGAAATGGGTGGCGTGTTGGCGCACGTGCTGGAAACTATCCAACGCGCGCATGAGGTTGGATTATGGGTCGAAGTGGTCACGCTGGTAATTCCCGGATTTAACGATTCGAATGAGGAATTGTGGGAGATCAGCCGGTTCCTGCGTTCAGTTTCTGAAGACATTCCTTGGCACGTAACAGCCTATCACCCGGATTACAAGATGAACGACGCTCCCGCGACGCCGTCCAAAACACTGATGAGGGCCGCGGAGATTGGTCAGGAAGCCGGACTGCGTTACGTCTATGCGGGGAATCTGCCGGGTAGGGTGGGTTCACTGGAAAACACCTATTGTCCGAAGTGCAGCGAGTTGTTGGTCGACCGCAGGGGGTATTGGGTGGTTGAGAACCGAATAGATGAAGCGGGTAAGTGCCCAAAATGCGGCACTCCCATCCCCGGAATCTGGGATTAAATTCTTATTTTTTCTTTTCCTTACCCATAAATGGAACAATTCATGGGTTTTTGGCGTTTTTAGAATATGGAAAACGCACACTTTTTTGACTCTCGGTGTTTTAGAAAATAGGTAAGTTTTGCAACGGCTATCAGTGAGGTGAAATATGGCACCAGGTATCTATGTTGTGGTTGGTTTTTTTGCTGTGTTATTTTTCGTCATCAGTCTTCCTGGCTTTAGTTCAAAGGCCAAGTAGGTTCTCTTTTCACATGAGAAATGCCCCGACTTCCCGGGGCATATTTATTTTATTTTGGGCGGGTAATTAATTGATGGATGTGCTGGCAGTGATCCAGGGCATGCCAGCAGGCACGACGGATGATCTTGCGGGGAGACCAGATCTCGCCAGCGACACCTCGGACAATTTCTTTACCGATGGTGCCGGGCATGGCCGAGTGCATGTTATCTAAAGTAGCCTGGACTCGCGTATTCATTTCTTCAGGAAGCGATGCGCTATCTCCATTCGCTAACCCCAGCCGGCTCAAGTACCACCACTCGGCGTTGGCTACATGCTCAACAATGCCGCGAATACTCCAACGCTGGTCGGGGTAGGTACGGTCAAGGACATCGTTACTGAGTCCCACGGTCATTTCAAGCAGGTCATTGTGTGCCCACTCCACCACTTGTAAACCACGGCGCATTTCTTCTGCGGTCAGGGGGAGCCAATCGTAGTGAAACCAGGCATTGATCTCCAGGTCACCTTTTTCGTCTGGCTGCAATCTATCATCGACCTTATATGCTCGGAAGGTCTCCACCAGGCGGATATCGAAATCTCCCAGGTCGCTCAACCAGGAGTGATTGGTGTACCCTTCGAGCCACCCCTTAAAAGCAATGAGGGCTTGCGGGACTCGGATGAGTGCTTCCGCTTCTTCAGAACCATAGGCGAAACAACCAGGATAATCGAGCAACCAGGCAATAGATCTGCCTTCCATATTATTTTCGATGGCTACTTTGATTTGCATGATATACCTCAAGATGGGATTATAGCATGCCAAGCGTATGCAAAACGCATATTTCAACCTCTTGACAGGATTAGATGGAACTTGCTTTATAATTTCAACGTCTATGTAAAGAGTACAATCCAACAATTAAGAGGCGGATCATGGCAAACGAGACGAAAACTTCACAACCTGAAATCCAGAACAAACTACATTTCGAATGGCTGCTCCCTGTCATTTTTCAACCACGGAAAACCATAAAGCAGATCATTGAACAGGACCGACCGGTATGGCTTACCCCCATGCTTTTCCTGTCTGGAGTGGCAATCATCTCCAGCCTGATCGCATGGCCGATCAAACGCGACGCGATTATCAATGGATTTACCCTGCCGACGGATTTCCAGTATTATTCGACCGATCAACAAGCCCAGTTCTTAACCGCGCAGGCTTCGCAATCATCCATCCTGTTCACTTTTATATTTCCGGTGGTCGGTGCTCTGGTAGGGATCTGGTTAACGTGGTTCTTAATGAGCAGCATTCTCCACATGGCGCATTTTATTTCTGGAAGCTCGACGGACAAACACGGTTACTTTAATCTGGTTGCCTGGGCTATGAGTCCGTTAATCCTCCGGGAGATAATTCGAATTATTGCTATGCTGATCTCGCATTCAACGATCTCCGCTGCTGGCTTATCGGGGTTTGTCACTGCCACGGGGTCAGGAGGGGGATTCCTGGCCGGGATTCTGGCGCAGATTGATATTTTCTTTATATGGGAGATTATCCTGCTGCTCATCGGCGTTGTTCCTCTATCGGGACTATCCCGCGCGAAAAGCTGGGGAGCGACGGCGATAACCCTGGTGATTATGGTTCTTTTACTGGCAATACCGCATCTGGTTAGCAATATGATCAGCGGTATCAGTGGCTCATCCAGCAGTGCTTCAAGATCGATGGGGTAAAAACAACGTCATGAGCTCAAAGCAATATATCCGCATTGAAGACTTGCGGAAGACTTACAAGATGGGTGAAACCCTGGTGCACGCTCTGGCTGGCGTCAACCTGGGAATCGCGGAAGCCTCGTTCACGGTAATCATGGGGCCTTCCGGTTCGGGGAAGAGTACCCTGCTTTATCTGCTAGGTGGTCTGGATAAGGTCACATCAGGAAAGATTGACGTGAACGGTCAATTGATCTCCGAAATGGATGAAAATTCACTTGCCGAGTATCGCCAAAAAGATGTCGGATTTATCTTCCAGTCTTTCAACCTGATCGTGTCGATGACAGCGGAGGAAAACGTAGCCTTCCCCCTGCGGTTTTCGGGGGTGGCACCGTCTGAACGGAAATCACGTTCAATCGAGTTGATGGAGAAAGTAGGTCTGAAGGAACGCATTGGTCATAAGCCTACTGAGCTTTCAGGCGGTCAACAGCAGCGTGTGGCTATCGCCAGGGCTTTAATCTACGATCCCCCATTGATTCTTGCGGATGAACCTACTGGTAATCTCGACAGTAGCAGTGGTTTCGCGATCATGGAAACGCTTTCGGATCTGCATCGAAATGGAAAAACCGTTATCGTGGTCACACACGACCAGCGCATGATGCAATTCGCTACGAACAGAGTATATTTGTTGGATGGAAATATCGTCGATGAAAACGAATTCTTGTCTGCGACCCAGTTACAGATGAAGCAGGCTTAGATACTGAGAGGAATACATTATGAAGAAGAGAACATACCAATCGATTACGGGATTATTTTTAGTCCTTTGTCTGGCATTGACGGCCCTCCCCGCGCAAGCCGCGAGAGTTGGAGAATTAATTAAACCCGCGCCGTTAGCTGAGGCGGCCTTCAGTGTAGCCGCAGATTCGAGCGCTAAAACGGGGATCGCAGGGTCGATCGTTTCTTATACCCTCACAGTGACCAATAAAACAGCCGTAGACCTGCCGGTCACTATCAGTAGTCCGGTTTCAGTTAGTGGTTGGGACCCTGCTCCTTCGGTGGATACTGGCTCATTGACCGTGCCAGCGTCTGGGAAAGCTAGTTTCACTTTGAATGTGCCGATTCCTTCAGGAGCGACAGCCGGGCAGAATGATATCCAGAACGTCACTGTAACAGATGGAGTCGATTCAACGACGGTGAGTGTCACCACAACAGTGAAAGCCCCTACTGCCGGAGGGCGACCTGTGATCATGGTGGCAGCTTATTATCTCAATTCGGGCAAAATTGCCGCTGGCAATGACTTTGAGTTAGCTGTAAAGTTTAAAAATACCGGGCAGGATATTGCCCGTAATATTGTCGTTTCGTTCGATGGTGGTACCAGTTTCTATCCCAAGAATTCAGGTGGAATCAGTTCAATATCAGCCATAGGCGCAGGTGACAACAAGACCACCAAACAGACATTTACTGGCGCGGCGGAATTGGCCTGGACGGAGATCGCCACGATCAAGGTGTCTGTTTCGTACACAGATTCTGCCGGCACGGCCTATTCAGACACATTTACCCTTACCTTTGATGTACAAACAGGAAATAATTCGGGGTATAACGCCACCGCCACACCCGCAGTCGCAAATGAGCCGCAGCTCGTCATCACGGGGTATAAGATCGATGTGGATCTGCTTCAACCGGGAACGATCTTCAACCTGACCCTTGATGTCAAGAATATGGGAAATTCGGACGCGCAGGCTGTATCGATTGTCATGGGTGGGGGTGGAACTTCATCCAATTCAGATTCAGGGACACCAGCAGCCGGGGGAGTTTCAGGAGCTGGAGGAGAACTGACTAACTTTGCTCCACTCGATAGCGCGAATGTCCTCTACCTTGGGAATGTGGCCAGTGGCGCTACGGTTTCACTGACTTCCAAGTTGATCGTCAATGTTTCGACCGAACCGGGTGTTTACACCATGAAGTTTTCATTCGTGTACAGTGACAGTAAAGGCAACCGGGTGGTGGATGATCAGAGTATTACTTTGCTGGTTTACTCACTCCCGCAGATCGCTGTCGATTTTTATCGCGACCCTGGCGTGTTTTTTGTAGGAACACCAACCGTTCTTCCCATCCAGGTGACCAATCTTGGGAAGAAATCGAATGTTATGGGAAACATGAAAGTTACTGCCGAAGGTGAGGATATCACCAATAATGTTTCTTTGGTGGGAACTCTGGATCCGGGAGGATATTACACGCTCGATGCTGAGTTTACTCCATCAAAACCAGGCCCATTGGATATCATAGTAACGATCAACTACAACGATGATTTCAATCAACCAAGGACGATTGAGCAAAAGATCACCATCAACGTTGAAGCAGCCATGGAAATTACACCTGAACCCGGAATTGAAGGAGGAGAAACAGGTGGAAAGCCAGGAATGCCGGTTGATGTGGCGCCTGAAACATTCTGGCACAAGATACTTCGTTTCCTCAAAGGGCTGTTCGGTCTGGATAGTGGGCTGGAAAATCAATCGACACCTTCAGTCGAGGCCACTCCTGAGGTTCCCTCTTATTACAGTCCCAAGGGATAGGCGGTTTCGTAATGAAGTTTCTTGATCTGGTAAGCCTGGTTTTTTATAATCTCAGCCGGCGCAAAGGCAGGGTTGTCCTAACCGCCATTGGTGTGGTCATCGGTACCGCGGCGGTGGTGATCCTGGTGTCATTGGCGGTAGGTTTGCAGAAGAATGCCACCAGCCAGTTGTGGGGAATCAATGATCTGAGCAGTATCGAGGTTTATCCCGGCTACACGGAAACCGCGGCTAGTGGAAGTATGAGTGGACTGAAGGGTGGGGGGAGTGGAAGCGACGGAATGAAATATTTGACACCCGCTGCCATTGAAAGCATAAAGGAGATTAGCGGAGTAAAACAGGTAATTATCCAAGATTACCTGCAAAACGGTTCCGAGCTTGTTTTCGGCAAATTGCATAACTATGGAAATATCATGGGCGTGAGTGTGAACGACCTTTCTGATATGGGACTCTCGGTCAGTTCAGGAACCATCCAATTGGATAAAGGCACCGCGATCATTGGCAGCTGGATCGAACAAGGCTTTTACGATCCCAAGGCGAGACCCGGTGATGACCCGGTTACGCCTCCCGATCTGCTGGGCCAATCCGTAAAGATGACGATTTACAAATACACTGCCGATGGACAGATGATCCAAAAAACGGTCTCCTTTCGAGTGGTGGGTGTCCTCAGCTCAACCAAGGGCAGTGCTGACAACACAATATATATGCGATTGGATGATGTAACGGCCTTCAATGAATGGTCACGCGGAACACGCATCAACCGTAATAAAGAAGGTTATTCAATGGTGTTGGTAAAGGCTCAGGATGTCAGTTCCGTGCTGGATATCACCCAATCGATCAACGACCTTGGCTATCAGGCGTACACTCCCCAATCTACCGTGCAGAGTATCAACAGCTTTTTCCTCGTTCTGCAGGTGGTTTTCGGCGGTGTAGGCGCCATTGCCCTGTTGGTAGCGGCCATTGGCATTGCCAACACCATGACCATGGCCATTCTTGAAAGAACACGCGAGATTGGCATCATGAAGGCAATCGGCGCCAAGAATAAGGATATTCTCAGCATCTTCCTTGGTGAAGCTGCCGGGATAGGACTGGTCGGTGGCATCGGCGGGGTGGTCATCGGATGGGGAGCAAGTAAGTTGCTCAACGTAATCGCCATCTCATATTTCTCAAGTCAAACCAGTTCAGCGATGGGTACATCGCTTTCCATGGTCACTTCAACACCAATTTGGCTGGTCGGATTTGCCCTGGTGTTTTCAATCATCGTTGGGTTGCTGTCCGGGCTGGTACCGGCTATTCAAGCAGCGTCGTTGATACCAGTCAATGCTCTGAAATATGAATGAGATTTAAGAAGGTGATTCGTGATGAAAATGCCTCCCAACGATGTAATGGTCAGGCGATACCACGCCGGTTTGGGCAGGGTGGCTGGCCGTATGATCTTATTATTGACGACTATCGGGCGGAAATCGGGAAACCCGCATACTGTAGCCGTACAATATGAAAAGATCGACGATAAATACTTCATCGGCGCAGCCAACGGGCAGAAAAGCGACTGGTACCGGAACATCCTGGTTCACTCCGAAGTTGAGTTGGAGATTGGCAGCCAAAAAATGCGTGGGGTCGCCGAGCCTTTATTGGGGGAGGAAAAGATCCTCGATTTCATGAGCTACCGCTTAAACAAGCACCCACTGATGATCGGCATGATCTTGAAGATGGATGGTTGTTCCTTCAAACCCAACCAGGACGAATTACGGGATTATTGCCGGCGTATCACAGTGGTGATGATCACACCGGTATCTTAAGAAACTTGTCCAAATAAAACCAGCGTATAATTGATTGCGTAAATCCATAATCTTTTATCCGGAGGCAAAATGTCGGTTCCTCGAACTGTCCGTGCTCCCCGCGGTACTCAACTCACCTGTAAAAATTGGCAAATTGAAGCAGTCTATCGCATGATCCAGAATAATCTGGATCCTGAAGTGGCTGAACGTCCACAGGATCTGGTCGTTTACGGCGGCCGGGGGCAAGCCGCACGCAGTTGGGAGGCATTCGATGCCATTTTGGATTCTCTGCGCAACCTTGAACCGGATGAGACCCTGCTGGTGCAATCTGGAAAACCGGTTGCGATCTTCAAAAGCCACAAAGACGCGCCGCGGGTGTTGATCGCCAATTCAAACCTGGTTCCTCACTGGGCCACCCAGGCGCATTTTGACAATCTGGCGACCAAAGGTCTCATTATGTACGGTCAGATGACAGCAGGCTCCTGGATCTATATCGGCACACAGGGCATTCTACAGGGGACTTATGAAACGCTGGGTTCATTGGCACGGCAGAAGGGATGGTCTTCACTGCGCGGACGATTGACCCTGACGGCCGGTCTGGGAGGGATGGGCGGCGCGCAACCACTGGCGATCACCATGAACGAGGGGGTTGGTCTATGCGTGGAAGTCGATCCTGAGCGGGCACGCCGACGCAAGGAAACCGGATACGTGGATGTGGTGGTGGATTCCCTTGAAGAAGCCATGACTCTGGTGGAAGAAGCCAAGGAGCAAAAGATTCCCCGCTCCATCGGGCTGATCGGTAACGCGGCGGAAATCTACCCCGAGTTATTGTTGCACGGCGTAATCCCAGACGTGGTCACTGACCAAACACCAGCACACGATGTGATGAGCTATGTCCCGGCCGGTTTGAGTGTGGAAGAAGCCGCCAAATTACGAAAAGACGATCCGCGGGAATACGAACGTCGTTCTCTCGATTCAATGTCGAAACATGTGCTGGCAATGCTCGAATTCCAAAAACGCGGCGCGGAGGTGTTCGATTATGGCAACAACCTGCGCCAGCGTGCTTACGATAACGGTGTGAAAGACGCGTTCAGCTTCCCAGGTTTTGTCCCCGCGTATATCCGTCCTCTGTTTTGTGAAGGGAAGGGTCCCTTCCGCTGGGTGGCGCTTTCGGGTGATCCGGAGGATATTTATCGCACTGATGAAGCTGTGGCTGCCCTGTTCCCGGAAGATGAACATTTGCAGCGTTGGCTAAAGATGGCGCGCGAGCAGATCCATTTCCAGGGATTGCCCTCACGTATTTGCTGGCTGGGTTACGGTGAACGCGCCAAGGCGGGTTTGAAGTTCAACGAACTGGTAGCCAAGGGAATTGTCAAGGCACCGATCGTGATCGGACGCGATCATCTTGACGCGGGGTCCGTGGCTTCACCTAACCGTGAAACAGAAGGGATGCTGGACGGGACAGACGCAGTGAGCGACTGGCCCATCCTGAACGCGCTCATCAATACCGCGGGGGGAGCCACCTGGGTTTCGTTCCATCACGGCGGCGGCGTAGGCATCGGATATTCGCAGCATGCCGGCATGGTGATCGTGGCCGACGGCAGTGAAGATGCCGCGATTCGCATCCAGCGTGTGCTGACCACCGATCCAGGTATGGGCGTGGTGCGTCACGCTGACGCGGGCTACCCTGAAGCCATCGAAGCAGCCAAACGCATGGGCATCAAGATCCCCATGCTGAAGAAGGATTAGTCAGAAATGCGCCGCAGCCTGATCGGGTTCTTATTGGCCATCCTACTAGGTTTAGCTGCCGGGCTTTTCTACGGCTGGGTCATCAACCCTGGACCGGTGAAAAATGGCACGATCAGCAGCCTGCGCGCCGATTTTCAAACCGATTATGTTCTGATGGTCGCGGAAGCTTATCCCAATGAAACGGATACCGCGGCTGCGGTGACATTACTGCAGCAGGTAAACACCAAGGACCCGAGACAGATTGTTCAAAACGCGCTGTTGACGGCGCAGCAATTAGGATATTCGGAGGCAGATCTTCAAAGCTTGAAGGGGCTGCAGGCCCGCCTGATGAATTGGGAGGGCGCTCAATGAAAGAGAAGCGTCCGCCGCTTTACCTCATCACCGGCATTATCATCGGTTTGCTGGTAGGAATTTTGATCTCCAGGGTTATTCTCCCGGTCAGATACACCGACACCAGCCCGGACACATTGAGCGCGGCGCAAAAGGAGATCTACCGCGCCTTGATCGCTCGAACATACCTTTACGAGGGCGACGCGGCCAGAGCTTTCACACGCCTGGCACTCCTGGGTGGAACGAATAGCGGCAATGACCTCGTGGCGCAGGCTCAACAAATGGTGGCGGAGAATGGCGATACGTTATCAGCAAAGGGACTGGCACTGTTGGCTGGAGCCATGACCGACCCGAAACAGGTGATCACGCCATTGTCAAACGCTCAATTCGCTTTCACTCCTGAGCTACCCACAGTCACGAACGCTGCTCCTACCAATGTAAAAACCCAAACAGCCATTCCCCCGACATCGACTCCTTTTGCCACATACACCCCAAGACCTACGGCCACCCCGAAACCAACCCAGGGGGCACCCTATCAATTGGTCGGAGAACCAAAACAGGTTTGCGACACGAAAAGCGGCAGATCACTTTTGATGGTCTATGTTTATGACTCTAAAGGCGACGGGGTCAGCGGGGTGCAAATCGAGATCACAGTTACAGACGGTGGATCGAGTTATTTCTTTACCGGATTGTATCCAGAGATTAGCAGTGGATACGCGGATTACGAGATGGTGGCGGGCATCATCTACAATCTGCGGGTGGGCAGCGGGGGAGACTTGATCACTGGGTTGGAAGCGCCGCAATGCCCAGCCGGAGATGGAAATGCCTATACAGGAAGCCTGGAACTGAAGTTCAAGCAATCAGAATAAAAAAATCTCCCCGATCACCGGGGAGATTTGCTTTCGCTAAGCCGTACTATTGCTTCATAGCGTCGTTGTAGATCCAATCATTGCCCAGATAGATGATGATATCCGCGCTGGCATCGGGATCATAATGATTGACCATCAAATTTGCCGAAACGGACATAAAGTTCTGCAGGTATGCCGCTGAATATGGGGTATTGCCATAGACAATCTTTGTATAAGTGGTGGAGTCTGTATTTCCCGTTCCGACCACGTTAAACCCCTGCGCTTTGAGCAGCGTCGCGGTACGGTCAGCGAGGTCACCCACCTGCGTGCCGTTCAAGATCTGGATGCGCGCGCCTTCAGCCAGGGCAAGGGTCAGCGCGTCATTTGTGTTCAAAGTGATTGGAGCTGTAGCAGCGCCCGCGGAGAACATCTGATCGCGCAACTTGCGGATCTCAGAGCGATCTGGTACGAGAACATTATATGTGTATCCATTGTAAAAGATTGTCTCCGGTGAGGCCATCGTGTAATCGATGTTATAGGTGGTCATGTTTGCTTTTGGAATCTTCATCACCAATGTAGCAAGTTGGATGGCCTGGTCGAGCGTCATGTCGGTTTGCACTCCGGCAGAGACATCGTTATAGATCGCCGGTGCTTTGGAGATGAGGGTGGGAAGCATATTGAAATCCATCACGCGGTCGCGAATGGATGTGATCACTTCCATTTGGCGTTGACCGCGGCCCACATCCTGCAGATCATCGCCGCAGTTTTCACGGCAGCGGGCATAAGCAAGGGCATAAGAGCCGGGCAGGGTGTAAGTACCGGCTTTGATCCAGAAATTATTCCCATCCCCCTTCCAGTCAAGCAACATATCGGATTTCAAAGTGACTTTGACGCCGCCGATTTCATCAATGAGCTTTACAAATGTATCCAGGTTGACGATGGCATAATAATTGATGTCGATGCCCAGAAGGTCCTGCACGGTCTCTTCCACCAGTTTGGGGCCGGTCATGCCGGGGATGGTCGAAGCTTCACCCTTACCGTAGGCGGTGTTGATCTTGTCATAACCGTAGCCCTCGGGTATCTCCACCCACAAATCACGGCGGATGGACAAGGCGCCGATCGTCTGTGAGACGGGATCAACGGTCACCAGAATCATGGTATCGGTCAACTTCTGATTCATGTCGCGAGCTTCTCGCGATTGTGAATAGTCGAGACCAAGTAGAAGGATGTTGACACGGCTTTTACCGTCCCAGGGTTTGCTGCTGGTATTGTTGGTCTGCACGGCCTGTGTGGCAACACCTGTCGCATTGGGATTGGCTGTGGGAGCTACCGGCGCGCCGGGCAGAGAGGTCAGGGACCAACCTTTCACCAGTTGATATACAAACCTACCACCAACAAATGCCAGGAGAATGCCAACAACCACAAACGCCGCGAGCAACCCTTTGGTCAGGTTGTCCATCGGGGCTTTCTTTTTTGGCCTTCTTGCCATGGAGTAATTTCTGTTTTGAGACATCGGGTTGGAACCCTCACTTCATGAAAGGATTAATAGTAAATACGATTATTGCAAGAATAATACCAACTTTAACGCGCATTATAACATTGAAATATGGAGGTTTATTCGGGCCTGGGAGGAGGAATGGGGAGGTCTTTTTCGACAACATTTTGCCATTTTTCTCCCTCGGTAATCAGCATCACCGGGATATCTTCCACAATCGGGTATTTCCTACCACAATCTGCGCAGATAAGCCAGAATTCTTTATAGGTTTTTAGCAATCCACCTTTTTGTTGGACGCATGATGGACAACGAAGAATCGCGATCAAATCGGAATTTACCATGGCTGCTCCAATTCCTTGTGAATAATGGCTATTCTACCATCAGTTATTGTTTCTTCTTGGGCGTCGGTTCAGGTGTGGGGATACCTTCCGTGCCGGGTCCGTATTGAATGACGGCTTGCCATGGTACATACGTGGTGACGAAGACATCATGGATGATCACTTTACCGTTGAGGGTGACCGTGCGTTCAAAGCGAACCGTCGCGCCCTGGGCGGCGTATTCCACCTGCTTCTTCTCGCCGGCGGCGAGTTCGGGGTTCTGGACATAGAGCGTATCCGGCGGATCGACTATATTGGTAATGACCGGTTGGGTGATGTTCACCTTCCGCCCGTCACTGGTGGAATAGAACTTCCAGGTCAGCGAGTAATTGGCAGTATTGATCCATGTTTCCATTAATAACCAGTAGGGGGTGTCGTTGACGAATTTAAAATCCACCAGCGGCACAAAGACCGTGGCATCCATACCTGCCAGTGAATCGTCATGGCCGGTGGCGTCCTGTTCGTAATACTTCACCCGGTATGAATGGGCGTGACGCTCGGTAATGGGGAGACCGGAGTAAAGCACGGTGCGAAATAGGGTGGTGCTCACCTGGCAAATACCCCCGCCCACGCCCTGGATGGTTTCATCGCCCAGGATGATCGGGGCTTCCGCGTAACCGTTATCCAGGGTGATGTCCCCCAGGATATCGGCCATGGATACTTCTTCACCCGGCGCGATCAACAAACCTTTGAATTGCTCGGCACCGGTGATGATATTCTGTACACGATCGCTGGAAGAACCGCGGAAGTAGGTGGTCTGGGCCGAGATCAGCTCGGTGATTCCCAGTTCCGCTCCAGTAGCAGTATCGGTTACTTGCGGTGGAGTGAGGGTAAGCGCGAGATCAACTGTGTGGTTCCCCGCCAGCAACGCGTCGTTAATGGCAGCGATTGAGTTGTTGATATCCAGGGCGCGGCCAATCACGGCTGATTTGTAGAGTTCCAGTTGGTGGGTATCATCGTTAAAGATAAAGCGTGCGTTTTTCGATTGAAGCAGTACGTCCTCTTCAATGGATTGGAGGTAACCGATCATCATGGGGCGGTTGACCTCAACGGTCACTTTCGAATTATCACCGTCCTTGACAACAGTAAACGAGAGCATTTTTGCCAGGTCGATCGGTTGAATCTTCCAAGGACCAACCGGATCGGACTGACCATCCGGTAGTTTCAACTTCAGTGGCTGGCTGAGAATTTCTTTTACCTGTTCGCCCTGCTGGGAAACATCAAGAACTTCCGGCTGCTCTTCAATAACATTCAGGTCAATAACTCCGTCTTCGACCTTCTGCAAATGTGCAGAGATGCTTTTCAATGAGCTAGCGACATCCAGAATGCGTCCGGGCTGACCATCCGTAATGACCACCTGGGACTGTTCGATTTTCAGACCGGCGTTTTTCACGGGTTGGTTGATCTCTACGGCAAGGGCTGTCAGGTATTGCACGGTTACTTCTTCATCGAAATGAAAGGTGGGACTGGCAGAATAACCGAAAAACAATGAAGCCAGCATATCGGTTACCCTGTTTACGAGGGAGCCAGAGCGACCGATCTGGTAAGCATTGACTGCTGAAGCGCCAGGATCAAGGCTGATGCCCAGTTGAGCCGGGGTGGCGATCCAGGTCTTTTCGCCATCTCGAAGGACAATATGTCCTGATTGCGGGAAGGAATAGGTGGTGGAGATTACCTGGGCTGCCTGACCAATGGATAATCCGCCAAGCGGTTCGCCGTTGAGTTTGACGCCGGGTAGGATGCGGTTATGATAGAGGCCGAGGATGGCCAGGTTGAAGAACAAAACCAGCACAATGATCGTTCCGCAGCCGAGAACAATGGCAGAGAAGATCTGGCGGGCCAGCGACAAATTGGCAGAAGAATGTGATTTCATTAGGGTGAATTATATCATTGCGCCTTTCGATAAATTTTTATAATATGTAGGAGACGAGAGAGGGGCAGAAATGGTTCCGATTACACCAATTTTCAACAATTTTCGAATTTACCCTTGACACAGGTTAACGAACGAGTATAATCTGCACCTGTTCGTTGCAAGAGCAAGTCTGATCTCGCCGAAGACGGCAGATCCATGAAAATCCAATACCAGACTTCCGACTAGCAACAATGGCCGTAGTGCCGAAAAAGTACCGATGTCGTGAATCAAAAGAGACATCGGTTTTTTATCGGTAAAAAGCCCTTGACAAGCCTTAGTGAAGCGAGTAGAATTCAAGTCCCAATTGAGTTGAAGATTTCGCCGAAAAAAAGCAGATCGATAACAAGATTGAACAACGCAAAGGCTTGAGGACAACTCGCAAAGCAACTTGCAAAACAGGCCGATGGAGTTTTAAAGAAACCATCGGTAATTTTTTGCGAAAGTCTTGACAAGAAACGGTCAATGCGGGTAAAATCTGGCCCTTGGTAAAGACAGAACCTTAACAACTGAAGAGTGATAGGAAGAAGACGAAACCCTGTCGATTCATGCAATACCCAGATCCGTAACTTACACCTGAAAAGGTGAAAAAAATATTACGGAGAGTTTGATCCTGGCTCAGGATGAACGCTGGCGGCGTGCTTAATACATGCAAGTCGAACGGAGATAGTAGCAATATTATCTTAGTGGCGAACGGGTGAGTAACGCGTTGGTGACCTGCCCCGAAGAGAGGGATAGCAGTTCGAAAGGACTGATAATACCTCATGTGGTTAAGAGTTTTAGAATCTCTTAACTAAACGGATTTATTCGCTTCGGGAGGGGCCTGCGTCCCATCAGCTAGTTGGTAAGGTAATGGCCTACCAAGGCGATGACGGGTAGGGGACCTGAGAGGGTGGCCCCCCACAATGGAACTGAAACACGGTCCATACACCTACGGGTGGCAGCAGTAGGGAATATTGGTAATGTGCGAAAGCGCGAACCAGCAACGCCGCGTGCACGATGAAGGCCTTCGGGTCGTAAAGTGCTTTTAGAGAGGATGAGGAAGGACAGTACTTTCTGAATAAGCCTCGGCTAACTACGTGCCAGCAGCCGCGGTAAAACGTAGGAGGCAAGCGTTATCCGGATTTATTGGGCGTAAAGCGCGTGCAGGCGGTTTATCAAGTTGG